>Ga0228710_1001619_pt1 | contig 34184 bp, 20 predicted proteins | sample MedpolnodulmetaG_FD_177995 | JGI IMG/M metagenome (GOLD analysis project Ga0228710, IMG submission 177995) | Root nodule microbial communities from Medicago polymorpha collected in Santa Monica, California, United States - pink nodules | ecosystem: Host-associated > Plants > Roots > Nodule... | reverse complement strand
ATTGGTGGTGATTACCCTCTTTCAGCTACAATCATGTCTGAATATGCTAACAAAAAAACTAGAGGTGCATTTATTGCTGCTGTTTTTGCCATGCAAGGTTTTGGTATCTTAGGTGGTGGAATTGTTGCATTGATTGTGGCTTCTATATTTGATCACAAATATAAGGTTCCCACCTTTGAAGAAAATCCAGCAGCATCATTGTTAGTGCCTCAATTTGATTATGTTTGGAGACTTATTCTTATGTTCGGCGCTCTTCCAGCTGCATTGACGTACTACTGGCGAATGAAAATGCCAGAAACAGCTCGTTACACGGCTCTTGTTGCTAAGAACGCGAAACAAGCTGCAGCGGATATGTCTAAGGTGTTGCAAGTTGAACTTGAAGTTGAAGAGGAAAAGGTACAAAAAATGACTAGTGATAAAAGGAATAGTTATGGCTTGTTCAGCAAGCAATTCGCGAAGCGACATGGTTGGGCTTTGTTTGGAACATGTAGTACTTGGTTTTTGTTGGATATTGCTTTCTATAGTCAGAATCTTTTCCAAAAGGACATTTTTAGCGCAATCGGATGGATCCCTCCGGCAAAAGAAATGAATGCAATTCATGAGGTTTACAAGATTGCAAGAGCACAAACACTTATTGCGTTGTGCAGTACTGTTCCGGGTTACTGGTTCACGGTAGCATTTATCGATCACATGGGTCGTTTCGCTATTCAAATGATGGGATTCTTCTTCATGACTGTTTTCATGTTTGCTCTTGCCATACCATATGATCATTGGAGTAAGAAAGACAACAGAATTGGGTTTGTTGTAATGTACTCACTCACATTCTTCTTTGCTAATTTTGGTCCAAATGCTACAACATTTGTTGTACCTGCGGAGATTTTTCCGGCTAGGTTAAGGTCTACTTGTCATGGAATCTCAGCTGCTGCAGGAAAGGCAGGAGCAATTGTTGGTGCATTTGGATTCTTGTATGCTGCACAAAGTAAAGATCCTACCAAGACCGATAAAGGGTATCCAACCGGTATCGGGATTAAGAACTCTCTTATCATGCTTGGTGTGATCAACTTTGTTGGGATGTTATGCACATTACTTGTTCCGGAATCAAAGGGAAAATCGTTGGAAGAGTTGAGTGGAGAGAACGAGGGAGAAGGTGCCGAGGCCACTGAGCAAGAAGGATCGGGGGTTTAAACTGCGGTCACTGTCACGAATTCAATTGCAGGTGTTGCCAGTGCGATATGGGCATTGCAACGTGATTTTAATGTTAGTGACAGATTTTTAAATTCTTATACCCTGTATTTTTCCATCCATATTTCGTCTTTTCCTGTTGCAGCCCCATACGATCATCGTTGTGTGATGTGGCCTGCAATTGGAAACCATGAACAAGATATGCTAGGATAGTTTATGTTTGATTCATGTTTGTTTTCAACAAAGTGATTTGTATTATATTGTTTGAAGATTTCAATACTAGTTATTGGTTGTTTGTATTTTATTCACAATAATGAAGTATGTGAAGTGTGTGCCTTTGATTGTATTTAATCTACTCTTGTGTAATTGATTTTACCTTTGTTTGAGATTTTGTTATTCTAGTTTGATATATGTTGGCCCATATTATATATCATGATTCTGTAGCATCATCACAAAGGGAACCAGAAACAAAACCATAAATTAATATCAAATAAAGATGATCAAAAAGATTCAAATGGAATGATACACAAAGATATACCTGATGACAAGTCTATATATCATTACTAGAGTTCAAAACTAGTTATCCGGGTATTCAAAGATATATAGGAAAAAGAATTAAAATGATTATAAAGTCATCACCATTTAATAAATTGTTAAGATGTAAAAAAGGACTTAAGTTTAATATATGAGAAATGCTAGGAAAACTCTCTTTCTAGCTCTTAGAAATGGTGGTTGGGCCTAACACAGCCCCACAAAACAGGCTTGTGAAGTGAGGATTGCCCCCACTTATAAACACATGTTCATGCGATATTTTGATCGATGTGGAACTCTTTAACACTAACACTCACTCTCCTGTTGGGGGAAACCCATGTGGGTCTCACCACTTTATCTGGAATCCATTTTCAATGTGTGGTGCCCACATGTATTTCACCCAATAAGACAGTGTGCGCCAGAGAGAGTATTAGAAAGAAAGTGTGTCCATACCACTCCTCTTAATATATAGTTACTTATACGAAGAGGAGAGTGTAGACTTTAACATACAAGAGAAGATGAAAGTGTAATTCAAACATCCCTTTAAGAAAGTGTAATTTACCTTATTATTCTGTTAGTAAGCTATAGATTAGCTATTTCTCTAAGCAATATGCTCATGCATATTTTCTTGAACTATGTTCTTACCATGACAACTTTATATTAGTAGATGAGGATAGGAACATTGTTATGGTACATAAAATGAACAAGTGCTTGAACTCTGTCTGTTGGATGAAGATTCAGCTGTTGAGCACACTTCTTGATCAATGCATGACACTCCAGTATCAGTCCGCTTGCTAAGGTTACTCAAATTATCCTGTTCTCGATCCTCTTTATCCATACATTTTTGTTTCTTCCTATTAGAAGGATCATCACTCTTTGGATTCTGAAGTATTGGTACCTTTTGATCATTTGACGAAGAAGTAGCGCCGCGTGGAGCCTTGTCCTTCAAGAAAACTTTTGGAATGGACAAATTTTCACTGTCATCAACAACTTCATGTTTATTTTCTGAGGTAGAAGCTTTTGAAGCTGCCTCATCTTCCCACATCTTGAATATCGCTTGAGTCAATTGTTCTCTAGCCAAATCTATGTCGATGATTGGTTTTGGATAGTTTTGACCTAACTCTACACCTGATGCTCTTAGCACACTAAGTGGTGCATTCCATGGATGATGGATCCACTCAGTTGGAATTCTTGCCAATTCAGGTAGCCATTGACGAACGTATTCGCCTTCTGGATCGTATTTCGTCCCTTGAATCTGTTCACAAAAGTTAGACAAAATTAGAGTTCTTGCTATAATGTCTTAGAATGCTCTTTTTCTGAACATCAAAGTACAGACACCGGATATCATACCATCATGGAGAAAATTTTAAAACCGTGCAATACAAGAAAACACGAATTACCTCTGGATCGTCCAACCGCTCAAGCTCGTGACCATCAGGTAAGCTCCCGGAGATATACTGCCAACCCAAGATATCACTTTCAAGGTCAGCATCTAATAATGTATCCCAAAAGTATTTCATTCCCCATTTCCATGGTATAAGCAACATTTTTACTGCAAAACTAGAAACTATAATTCGCATTTTGTTGTGTATCCATCCGGTCGCCCAAAGCTCTCTCATTCCTGCATCAACTAATGGATATCCAGTCCTACCTAGCCTCCAGGCCTTAAAATTTGAAGGATCGGTATTCCAAGGAAAAAATTTTAAGTTCCCTAGCAATGGCCTCTCGACGGTGAACGGAAAACTAAAACAAAGATAACGTGAGTACTCTCTAAATCCAATGGCCCTGAGAAAAAACGTTGCACTCTCTTCGCCTACAATGTTTCCTTCATTTTTCCATAATATCTGTTTCGTTCGCGCCAACTGAAATACTTTCCTCACACTCAATTCTCCAAAATGAATATATGGAGATAGGAGTGAGGTTGAGTCACCAAGGTTTAATCTATTTTTTGAGTAGTGAATTAAGTGGTTTTCGACAAATTCGGTTAATGCCTTGTCACTTTTGCTCCAACCTGGAGACCATGCTCTTGCTAATAATGCATTGCTTGATGTTTCTAACTCATCTTCAAGACCTAGTTGTTCAATTGAAAGTTTCTCAACTTTACCTGTCACTAAAACAACAAAAGAAACAAATTCTCACTTGAATTTGTAGACAGTATGGTATAATAACAGTCACATCATCACATAGTTGCAACTATCATATTATCAAGAAAGTAACTACCAAATTGTAGTATCTTTTATATAGTAAATTGTACCTTGTGCTGGAATTAATTGACAAGGAGGAATGAGTGAATAAGTTTTCATTTGCATTTGCAAGCAGCTATTCCAAAATGGATCAAAGGTTGTAAATGCATGTCCACTTTCGTCATATATATCCCACGGTTCATGCAGCAAGTCTCCATTGTAGCTTTGCACAGAAATACCAAGTTCCACTAATTTTTCTTTGATATTGTGATCACGAACAAGTGAAACTGGATCTGTTAAAAGAAGTGGAGATCATCAGGAATCTATCGTCGTATTGATATGAAACAGATCAGTGAAGGATTTTTTGCATCAACGATGATGAACTATTAATACTATCAATGTTTTTCAGCTGCAAATCAAATAACCAAATAGAATGACTGAAACATTCAGATACCGGAGTGAGTGTGATAAAATCATGGAATGATCAATTTGACACATAGCTAAAGATAGTGAAAGTTCCATGAATGCTTGGAAATTTCTGTCTCAACAGAAACAAAGAGGTTCCCATATAGACTAGTATGTTATCTACTAGATGATTAGTAAACAAGTATCCTGATACTGAAACAATGGTTTTTATGACTCATTTCAAATTTCCAACTATGCTAGTTAAGTTACATTTTTTCTGCAATCGTAATAAATACTATGATGAAAACATATACTGATTCGCACTCCGGAACAATAAATTTGTAAAACCATATCAATTGTCAACAAGTTTGATACTACTACCGATTTATTAATTCTCGAGGTAACAAGATGCATATAAAAATTTGTCAAAAACATTCAACAAAGAAAGTTAAATTCTATAAAAAGAAATTCAGCTTTTCAATGGTACCACTTACCATAGAGATGATTGAACACAACTTTTTGAGCTTGAACAGCATTTACACAATCCAAAAGTGCTTTAAGAGTACTATCAGTTTTGGTCATCACAAGTCCAGCTCCAAGAGATTTCAGTGACTGATCCAAGTGATAAAGAGACTGCTTCAGCCACCACCTCGACACTCTACCCGGATAAAACTGTCCTTCCTCTTTAGGACACCAAATAAAGACAGGAAAAACAGAACCATCCCTTGCAGCAGCAGCTAATGCAGGATTGTCCTCAATTCTTAGGTCCCTCCTAAACCAAACTATTGTCCTATTCATACCCATTTTCAGATTTTTCAGGCCACAGCCAAAACCTTCACTTCACCTTCATACACCTAACCATAAGTACAATCTCCTCAACCTACTTAGGTTAGCCTGATGGTATTGACTTGAGACCTGGAAGTGTGCTCCTCCTCAAGGTCTCAGGTTACAATGCCTCGAACAAGATTACCTCCTAAGGAGGGGACATGTGGCAAACTAAAACAAAAAAATATGTAGGAGATATCTGATCACTGGATCTTAGATGCAGCAAAACACAAAGGTAGCTTCAAATCAGTGTCAAAACTCAAAATTGATCTAATTCTTAGACATGAGACCAAGATTATGCCTTTTTGTTTTGTAAAAAGTATGCAATCAAAATCTATGTCATAGAAACCTTTCCCCACATGTCTCACTCATCAATAATAAAAATATGAAAAATTGAATATTTCCATTTTATAACAAAAAAAAGACTAAGGATCATTAACAAAACAAATGACTAAATATCTACAAAACAATTGTGTCCACAAACAACTAAAGCTAGCTAGAATAAATCTAGTGATAACTAAAAGAGATCTTTAAAGACAAAGAAAAAAATATGAATAACATAAAAGCTCTTGAATTCAAGTCAAAACCAACCTCAATTCTGAATTTCAAAGCAATATATAAGGAAGATATTAATTAAATGTATATAAGCTAGATATTCACAAGGAACCTTAGTGTCTTAATAGAGTGAAATTGAAGTGACATGTGATTGATTGTGAAAAATGAAACTATGGTTTTGTCTCTGTGTTAATAGGATCCAAGTGTGGATCAAGGATCACGTGGGGAACATGCAATGAAGTAAAGAGGACAGTGGGGCTAATGGGCAGGTTCACAGTATATCATGCGATACATTAGAAATAATATCCTAAAAGTATATTCTTTAATATTTTCTTTATTGATTGAAATTTAAATTTGATAATGGGTTCAACTATATTATGATGAGTCATTATCAATTTGGAGGTTTAGGTCGGCATAGTCTTCAACACCATTGACTAATTAAGTTTGTTTGAAAACATCATTTTCCATTACAAATTCTAGGTGGAATTTTAGATAAGATAGAAGTGTATAGAAAGTAATATATGTTATAAAATAAACTAAATGATAAGATTAAAATAGAGAAGATTATTAAAGATAAAGAAGATAAGAGTTTTTGTACTATTCTCATCGGTGTGTATCTTTATATCAAAGCACGAGTCCTATTGATATGATACATATAAGCAAGTAAATGATCACATGCAATCAAAGACCACTAACAATTCTTTCACCAATGAGAGTTACAAGAATTTGGGAAATCAAGAATAGACGTCCACCAACATTATTCTTCATAACACTCCCCTTGGATGTCCATCAAGGATATGCCTCATTAAAACCTTACTAGAAAAAAGCTCTTGTGGGAAAAAATTCTAGTGAATGAAAAAGAGAACAACATTATTTTGTGTCATAATCTGCCTCGTCAAAATCTTTACTTAACGGTGACTATGTAGAAAGATATGGTATATGCTCTTCTCCAAATTAGAAGTTCTTAAAGATATTGACTTCATGTTGAGTTGTATAAATAGTCTTCTTATAAAATTAGAAAACCACAAGTTTCTTCTATGTGTGAAATCATAATCCTTAATAAAGAGCATTCTTCACTCTCTTGATGCAGTGCTGACATTTTCAAATGATCGAATTATTATTGTTATTATCAGATACAAATTGTATGTTTGACTTTGCTGACCAATTCAGATTGTTCATAATTTTCTTGAGGACGTGATCTTTACTCACATCAAGTGACATCACAATCAATCTATTACATAATCAACTAGATTTGCTCAAATCGACCTTTATATAACAAATTTTAGAATCTCTTAAGGAGTTCTAATAATATTTTATACCATTATCAAAAAATCGATTATTACGAATTCATTTCCAAATCCTTAAAATAGACAAATGATGTCATCTTTTCAATAATTTTGATAGTATGTATTACGAAATGAAATCTTTCAAGGAGTTTCATATATCGCTATCAACTGAGTCATATAAATAAATTGAATGAAATCTTTTATATGAGTGTATATATATATGTTCAGTTTTTTTTTCCTTTATCCATTAAGAGTGTAACAAACTAGATGAGTATATCTATTCTTACTTTTTTTTTTATCTCAATTATACTCTTAAACAATTTTTTCTATAACAAAGATTGTTGTAGTTGTCATTAAAAAAAAAATAAGAATTTAAATTATATTTTTTTTGTTATATTTGTTGCGTGATTGAAATAGATACTCATGGTTAATTTGATTGTTATAATTTGAACGCAGAAAGCATGTATATTTTTACTTTTAATCAAAATCAAAATTTTATAAAAAAAATAACATTGTTCATAATTTTCAAACGTTAACGCAACGTGTCCGTCTTTTCTCTAGTTAATATAGTAGATATATGATTTAAAATAACAATTTAAAAATTAGTTAAAATTTTATTAAAATAGGAACAAACCAAAAACAATATTGTACACTAACAAAAAAAAAATATTTTATTTTTTATTTGTCAAAAATATTTTATTCTCTTATTTTAAGTGTAACATAAAAGTTGATAAACTGCACGTTAGTGTCGTCAATTCGTTATTATGTATAAATATTTTGCATTTTTATATCGTAACAAACTATACTTATATATGTCAAAAACACCAATATAACAAATTTTTGTTAAGGAACAAATATAATATAAATACTATCTTATACCAGTATAACAAACATAATATAGATATTATCTTTTTGAATAACACATAAATTTGTTTAAGGTGTTACAATCGCAAAGTGAAAAAGCATAGTAAAATATTTAGTGTTGTTATAGGGGATACATAATTGATCCGATTTTTGCACTTGGCATGTCTTCATCATCGTCTCGCAAAGACATGATTAGCACCCTTCCAGACTCAATTCTGTCTCACATCATCTCTTTTCTTCCAAACAAATACGCTGCCACCACAAGAGTCCTCTCAAAACGTTGGAACCCTCTGTACCCATTATGGCTCTTGGTTCTCACCCTCGACTTCGACGTCCAAAGCTTTGAAGACTTGAACACCTTTCGCCATGATGTATATCCCAACGTGCTACCGATACAACGATTGATTAATGCAGCTATGCAACGAGGAATCGAAAACCAAACCTTCGAGAAGGTTTATGAATTGAATTTAACTCATGGCATTCTGAGTGTAAATCTGGTATGAACACTTTGCTGAGTATGAAGCACGGACATGACACGGACACTGACACGTTTGACACCGCTAATAATTTGAGAAAATCACATAATTTAGTGTAATTATATGTGTCGTTGTCGTGTTGGTGTCAGAAGCGACATGTGCTTCATAGGTGCTGACTTTCTTATTGGTTAAATAGTCTGTCCTTGTGTGTAAATGTTATAATAATGCTTTGTTTTTATAATTAATGCAGAGATGTCCTCATCTTCTCTACATAGTCCACACTTTTCATAACCTAACCCAAATAGAGGTTTTCTTCCTTGGCTATAAGGGTAAAATTTGGAGTGGGAAATGGAGGTGGATGCTAGAAGTGCTTCATCAGAGTCCTATGCTTCAACATCTTGCCATTCATCAGGTTATTCATTTAATTTGATTGTTTTTATTTTACTGCAAATTATATTGAAACGCACGGTCAGCGCAAAAAGCACAAAGATCATAAAAAAAAGACGCATATATAGACGGAACAACCAAAACACCAACACCGCAACAACCGAACCGCTGCTACAGCAAAACAAAACACTAACCGCTGAGCAATACTTATTAAGAAGTAATTTTCATGGGAATGCAACAACTTTGGATAGAGCTGGACTCTTCCAAATCAACGTAAAAACTTTTCCCTCCAAGCTATCCAACATATCCCCCTGCAAAAGGACCCTCTCTAACAACTTATTCGCCAACTTCACCAAAAACTCTCCTCCGCCTTCCAGAAGCCACCCCATCTATCCTCCTCTTTCGACCACCATCCTCCCCCACCAACTCCACTAAATTATTCAAAAGAGTTTCCTCCAAAACAAATAAATTTCTTCGTAAAAAAAAATGCCACCTCCACAATCTGATTCTCAAATCACTCACTTTAGCTTCTTTTTTAACCGAAAGAGAAAACAAACGCGAAAATCTAAGGAAAAAAGGGTGTATTAATTTAAAGACAACAACCTGTACAGCCATTTCAACATAAAAATAGTGCAATAATCTATGAGTTAATCATATAAGAAATAGCTCGAACTACTTATAAAGATGTTGTGCTATAAGTTATAGTTGGCAGATAGAAATTAATAACTGACTAAGCAAGTTTTTTGAAGGTTCTCCAAAACAGATAGAAACTTACTAATAACTAATAGATGTTGTTGAATGTTTCTTGCACATAGAAAAGCAGAATCTGATATATATGTAGATCGCACAATCAAGGAAACTATTGGTACTTCAAGGAATGGTTTGAAAATATTGCTGAAGATGGTGATTGTGTCAATAGTACTTCGAATGTAGTGTTTAAAGAAGTATTTCAAAATTTGTAGACATGAGAAATTGTTACTCCCTCCGGTGTAGTCGAATTATGACATTAAAATTATATGTTTGAATAGTACTACTAATATTTTTCTTTGTCTACTACATTTGCAATGTATATGACCCGTGCGTCAGCACGCGTGGAAAGTCTAATTCTAAAAAGTGTTTTAAAAGTACTATCAGTTTTGATCATAACAAGTCCAGCTCCAATGAGAAAGAGACTGCTTCAGCCACCACCTCGACATTCTACCTGGATAAAAGTGTCCTTCCTCTTTAGGACACCAAATAAAGACAGGAAAAACAGAACCATCCCTTGCAGCAGCAGCTAATGCAGGATTGTCCTCAATTCTTAGGTCACTCCTAAGCTAAACTATGGTCCTATACATACCCATTTTCAGATTTTTAATGCCACAACCAAAACCTTCACTTCACCGAAAGTGTGTGCTAGTTCGGATAGACATATTTTAATGCGATCCCACATAAAGGCAAGTAGATCCCACATAAAATGATGGATGATACACATGAATTTCACCCTATAAAAATTAAAAAGTTTGTAGCATTTCAAAAAGTGAATATTAAAGAGTACTAAAAAGAGAATGTTGGTAAAATTTCTCATATTAAATATACAAACCATAGTTACATAATTCCCTCAAATGCCTTCCAAACCGCAAACTGGTTCAAGAAGCAGAGGGCCCACGTACTAACTTAAAAAATATTAAACTTCTTTAAAAAAAAAACTTAAAAAATATTAAACTAATTTAATTCAAAAAATATTAAACTTCTCTGTTGCATTGGATAATAGAATGTGTACATCATACCATGTATAAAAAAAAAGGTATGTTTTGGTTTTTTTAGCTGTATTTTTCTCTTTTCAAAACTATCCAAATTTCCAATACACGATATGAGTAAATTTAACAAACACGATATGAGTATATATATGTCCAACTTTTTCCAATACACAAATAAGAGTAAATTTAAATATTGAATTAAAAGTGTAACAAACATGATATGAGTATATATATGTCCAACTTTTTCCTTTATCATTTAAAAAGTTAGATGAGTATATCAATACTTAATTTTTCATTATCCAAATTATACCCTTAAACAATTTTTTCTACATTATAGATTGTTGTTGATGTCATAAAAAAAATTAGATAATCTTTTTTTGTTATATTGTTGGTGTCATTGAAATAGATAATCATGATTAATTTGGTTTGTTATAACTTGAAAATAACAAACATTTATATTTTTAGTTTGGCTTAAATATGTCTATAGTCCCTGCAAATAGGGCTCAGTTGAATTTTAGTCTCTGCACTTACTAATCCTCCCAAAATTTCCCTGCAATTATTAATCACTTGAAATTTAGTCCTAATTACATCTAAATGCTTACGTGGCACGTGATTATTGATGTGGGAATGATGTGGCGCCATTTGAGTGGGACATGACCTTGCTGACTCGACATTTTGTACCTGAAGGGACTCTTTTACCCTTAATGATCCAAGAGACATGTGAAAAAGACTATAATGCCCTTGAATTCTTTCTTCCCTCTCTTCTTCTCACCCGTTCTTCTTTCCTCTGTTTCCTTGTCTCAATCACCACCACCATCAATATCTTCCATCAAAACCACCAACAGCATCCATCTCTTCCATCACCACCAACACCATCAATCCTATGTTATTTTCTCTGTTATTCTTTTATTTTATTTTTCATTGTTGCTCTTGTCGACGAACACCACCGACGATGGTGTTATTGAGAAGTTGCGGCGAGATGCAATTGATGAGAAGAGTTTTGTTACGCGATTGGAAGTGAATGGATTGTTTGTTGATGTTCTTTTAGAACATAAGTGAATCGAACACAAATTCGGCAATAGCTTTTTCCATTGTTATTGCTTTCGTATTTTAATTATGATTTAATGTTTGATTGAATGAATGCTTGAATGAATGAATGATGAAGATGTATGTAATTGACTAAATGAATGAATGAAAAATTTAGGGAAAATAGAGGTTCTATTAGTTCTGGCTTGTTGCACAGACTAGGCGTAAGTTAACTCACACATGTGTTCAAGTGTATCTAAATTCTTCACACACGTTCGGCTTAAGGGCTTACTCCAAAAACCAAACCCAATTCTACTCTTAAGTATCTTATCAATTTAAGTGTTTGTTTACGGCGTTTGTGAAACGGAATTTGATAGAAATCACAGTTAAAAACCACGTTAGCGAAGCTAATATTTAGAGCTTCTGACAATCACGGTAAAAACGTATTGGGAATCTTGCAAATGTGTTTTTGTGTGTCGCAAATGAGAAACCAAACACACTCTAAGTGAAGAGAGATAGACCAACATTTCTGAGAATATGACTAAAATAACACTAGTGGAGCATAAGGTGTCTGATGTAATTTTATTCTACTTTATTGCAAAACCGGTTGTAAAATTGTATCAATGGTTATAAAAGGGATTTACTGTTTAGAAGTTTCAAAATTAAAATCACACTAATAGAGTACCAGTTGAACTCAAGTTTGAACAACATGATCCAGAAGATACTCCATGACAGCACCTAACTAATATGACAACACCAAAAAACCATGGCAGCACCTAGTTCTCAAATAAAGATGTATAGCCACAAATGATACTTACTTTGCCAAAAATTTTGATTTATACAAAACGCAATATAAGCAGATAGTTGTTGTAGCTTACCATTCATCCATGTAGGTTTACTTATATTTGGAACTTTTTTTCCTTCATCATTCTATAGGCTAAAAAAAAAAGTGAGTTTATGTAGTTGATACAATCATAATAAGGCTCAACGAACTTATAAGCCTCAAGAATAATGACCGAGTTATGTCAAGAAAAAAATCTTTTATTATGATTACTGACAATTTTATATAAGCATTGTATGTCTATGATTAGAATCATTGAAAAATAATTAATTTTCTTGTCTAACTTCTCTCTAATTTCTTGAGTGTGATCCCTACTTGAATTGAGTCATATCATTTGGTGCTTTCTTTCTTGATCTCATTTCCACTAATTAAAGACAAATGAAGATGAATAATCTGAAGGAGTTGTAGTCGTTGTTCTTCAAGAAACACCAAGGAGCAACGAAATCATCACCGAACACTTAAAAGCTGGAAATCAACTTAACTCTCAAACATCTCTAAAGTCATCGGAGTCTTTGCTGAAGCCAATTGAAGGAGAGAGGTGTCAACTTAACTCAATGATACCTTTTCAAAAGATATATTTCTCCAATGTGGGACTCAGTGTCTCTTTCGGTTTCTTTCTCGTCGCTCTCCTTTAATCTCAACAAAGAGTAAATTTAAGAGAGACCCAAAATGAAAATGAAAGAGAAAATCCATATGCTAGAATATGTTACAATTAAAGTGAAGCTCGGGTCGATAATTAGCATTTCTATTTAGTTATATACTTGATGATAAACTTTAAAAAGATATATTTCTCCGATGTGGGACTTCAATATTTCTCATTTTTCACACACCCCCACATACCAGTACAGCTTAAGCTTCCGGGTAGTAACACTGCTTTGTATTGTCTTACACCAAAATGTCTCACAAGTTAATATTGATTACAATACCCTCCAAAAGATACTCCATCAAAGCACTTAACTTCTATGACAACACCAAAAAACAATGGCAGCACGTAGTTGTCAAATAACATTGTATAGCCACAAATGATATGTGCTTTACTTCATGTTTTGATTTATATAAAACACAGTACGTAGTTGTTGAAATTTATCATCATCAATCAATTAACTTGTAAAACTAGTGACCCCAAATTAGCTTAAAGTTTCATTGTATCATTGGTCCAGGTAGGTTTACTTGTATTGGGCGCTTCATATTGCATTTGACTTTGTGAAACACTTAGCCATCGTTTTTCTTTCTAATAGTAACGTTATGACTTTTTTCCTGCATCATTCTGGGGTATCATTTCGGTGACTTTGAGTTCGGTGTTTTAGTGACCGAGAGAGAATAATAGATGAGTAATTAAAATAAATTATTTTGATGAAAGAATTATTAGTCAAGAGAGAGATAGAGACAAAGTCACCAAAGTCACCGAACTCAAAGTCATCGTAGTGTTACCCCATCACTCTCTAGGAAGCGCTAGAGAATCTAGGAAGAGTCCATATTATGGTCCGTTTGGGTTTAAGTTATGAAGGGTACCCGAATCCGGTCAAGGATTGAGCATTAATCTAATTCGGTTGTACTCCCTCCGTCTCTAAATTATAGTTGTTTAAGATTTGTACACGGTTATTAAGGAAATGATTAATTGTGTCGATTTTAATGGTAAAATTAATGTCATTTACTAAAATACCCTTATTAATTGTAGTTAGTGGAGTAGTTAAGTTGGATGAAATTCAATAAATAAGGGTATAATAATGAAAATAAATAAATGCTGCATTGGTATTCTAAAGTGACAATTTTTCGAGAAAAAGAAAAAATGTTAAAAGGACAATTATTATAAAAGAAATATCTACATCATTTTAAACAAAAAAATTACTTCATCAATACAAAAAGTTACTTCATCATTTCCCTTGATTATTGAAATGTAATAATCATTTATCTATGTTGTTGTTGGGAATTTATCACCATACAAAAAGCTTAAAAAAATTCTGAAACCGATGCTAAGCTTCTTATTCACCGCCGATGCTATTTACTCTTTGTTGTAGACTCTAAAATAACACCAACCGATAAAAAACAGATATCTAATTTCGGTTAATAACGCAAACGGGTCAAATAAAAATACAAACATGTGATGATTTTGATGAGTTTTAGTTATAGGGTATGCACAGAATTGGACATGAAAATTGAGATGAACATTGAATGAAACGTGAGAATTGAATTCTTTGCAACTCGAGAGTTTACTTCAACTCGTTTTACTTAGATAAACTCGACTCGCAAACTCGACTCGAGAACTCGTACGAGTTTACCTAAAATTAAAATTATATAAAATTTATTATATTCATGATTCTCCCAATTAGCTTAAACCAAGATTCTTGTAAATCAAAGAGAAATTGAAACACAAGATTCCAAAATCCGGAAAGCAATTGTTGGGGTGAATGGGTGTGATTTTAGAAAGGGTTAAAATCGGTAATTTTGATGGTTTGCATGAGCAGAGATATAATTGTTGGGGTGTTGGGTAAAATTTCCTACGGTACGTCTAGGTGTAAGTTGCAAAGGGATTCTGGATCTAGACAAAGATTGAACATTGGTCCAATCCAAAATAATTGTACTTGAAAATGGATTAACTCAAATGGTATTATGATTATGTGAAATCTAGACTCTTAATACAAGGGATGGAGTGTTTTATCATAAATTAGAAAAGAAAGTTTGTGATGTTTAAATGGTGGGGAATTTATTTTCATAAGCAAAAATTTGTTAAGAGAGTAAAGGGGTACTCAAAACCTGTTACAATAAGTCTATATCAAAGACATTGGAGACAAGTGAGTGGGTTAGTCCATCAATATGAGGTAACAATTTTTTTTTACTACTACCTTCTCTACAAATAAACCAAGACCATGATAATCTAATAATCAGATCTCCAATCTCCGTTGTATTGACAATTTTTCCGTTAAAAATAATATTGTTGCGCTCCATCCAAATACATTCCATCTTTATTAACCAAATTGAATGAGATACTTTCTTTTCATTCTTTCCCCTATATAATGAGTTAAATATCAGAAAATTATCAACCAATTCAACCCCCTACTATCTTATTCCATTCCAATCATTTGAAAATACAATCCCAAATTATAATTGTCTATATACAACTTGCAAACAAATGACTTGCTGTTTCAGTTTTATTAAAACAAAATACGCAACTTGGTTGATGCACATTAAGAATGACACTTCGTCTCCACAATTCCATATGCGTTGGTAAATTCTATGGCACTGATATATTCCATAGTTGTTGCACCACTTAGAGAAAATCATCATCGTATACATCACACAACTGTAATCTTCCGGAGGAGATTGATTTAATGAGGAAATGTGAGAATAATCTTTTGCATTGTTCTTTTATTTATTTTTTTGGTTTTGAAAACTCTATATCTGGCTCAACAACTAACTAATCTAAGAGGTTCAATCCTACTGTCAATTTACGTGGATTCCATTTAAAGTCAATTTGTTCTGGACTAACCCACCGAACCATGAGCACATTATTTGTGAGGACACCAATTATATTTATATTCTTATATTTTAAAAAATAATTTATTTTAAATTTCTTTAAAATGTATTTTAGCACAGAACATGAGTACAAAATTTAAGAAGGATTTGCAAATTTGAATCATCTCTTTAACTTTCCTTTCCATCCCTCTTCTTTATTCCCACCAAAGAGTAAAACTAAGAGAGGAATGGAAAGAGAAAGCCAAAGAGATAATTCATAGGATTGAATCTTATGTCCAATTAATGCATTTCAGTTTACTCTTATACTTGATAATACCCTTTCCAAACATATACTTCTCCAATGTGGGACTTCAAGTGTATCTAAATTCTTCACACACGTTCAGGATGCCTTATTGATGATACCCTTTCCAAACATATACTTCTCCTAACATGTAACTTTGAAAGTTTTTTTTGGCATTAGGATGCCTTATTGATGGGTTTTAGGTTAAAAAATTGCTTGTAGGTGTTATTTGACTGGATGCTTATGTTAGTATCATGATATGTGTATGAAAAACCATGACATGTATAAAGTAACTATTGTAAGAATGAATCAGAAAAGAGTATATGAAAAACCATGGCATACATAAAGTAGTTATTGGAAGAATGAATCAAAAAAGAAAAAGAAGGGATAAGAAACAAAATAAGTACAGAGGAGTTAACAAAAGAAACTTACCTGATATGTATGTAATTTTTCATCAGTGGTAGGTAGCAACTGCAGTTGTTATGTCAAGAACCAAAAGTATTATTCAACCATTTGAAAATACAATCCCAAGATATCTTTGTCTTTGTACAACTTGCAAACAAATTATTCGCGGTTTCAATTTCATGAAAACAAAATACGCAACATTGTTGATGCACATCATAAATGACGCCTTTTCTCGACGATTCCACTTGCATTAGTAACTTGTCTTAGAGTAATCTCCATCCAAACATACTTATATTTGACGACACACATGTATTCCATAGTCGCTGCACCAATGAGTGAAAATCATCGTCGTATTCGTCACAAAACTATAGTCTTCTGGCGGGTATTGATTTAATGAAAAAATATGAGATATTAGTCTCCCACATTGTTCTTAAAAAAAAAAAAAAAAACTCGATATCTGAAATGAGGACCAATTAATTCGTGAGATTAAATCCCACTGCTTATTTGCGGAAGGATATTTAAAATTAAAGCAAAACTTTATATCAACTAACCAACCGAAATTGGTATAATAACATCTACAAATAGATCGCATGTGAATGGTCCTAACATCTCACAGGTCTTGGGCCAAGGTTATAGTGTACGTTAGGGGTTTGTTTTTTGATTTTTGCTCTTCCCCCAGCACAAAACACTCGCGTCCTTCAGCTATTTCGAAAATGCCCTTGCGCTAGTTAAGTAACGCAAGTGTTAAACTTTGTGTTACTTAACTAACATTGCGTGAGTTAACTAGCGCAGCGTTAGTTAACTCACACTACGTGTTGTCTTAAACAAGGCAGAACACCTCATTTCCTTATTTCTCATCTAAAATCTCAAAAAATCTCAAACACCTCTCTCAAATTACCCAAAACCAAAATTTCTTCAAGTTCAAATCAAACAACACTCAAATAATAAGTAAGTTTTCATAATCAAACATCATTAACTTTTTATGTTTATATGTTAGATTTTTTCTCTTAAATTAGAAATTTTTTAGATTTAGGGTTTGTTTAATTTTAGTTTTTTTGGCAAGAAATCATACAATGTTTACATGAAAATGACTTGTGTTGCTTAAATGTTTAGATGTTTGTATGTTTTTGTTCTAGGTTTTGAGTTTTAGAGAATTTTTATAGATTTAGGGTTTGTTTAAATTTTGATTTTGCTTGCAAGAAATGATACAATGTTACATGTTTTAGGGTTTATGAATGATTTTTCAATGATTGTTTTTAATTTCTTATTGTGTAGATTTGAAGCAATGGCCGGGTGGATCGACGTTCATGCACAATTCAACGGCGGAAAACCTCAGAGGTTGAAGGTTCGGTGCCTTTGTGTAACGTTAAGAGGTCTCAAAGATCAACTGAATGAATTCAACCAAGGAGTCAACCCTAGAGATACAAGAAGGGTGGAATACGTTTGGTATAAACGTCCAACACTCGACGAGGGGAGAATATCATTCACTTGGGTGGAATTAACGAACGACGAAAACGTGAAGAACATGTTTTGGGAGCACAACATGTTCCAGTGGATCGATGTGCGGGTAACGTTATTGAGATCAACTGAAGATATTATCAACAGTCTGATTCCGCCGGAAGATCGTGATTAGGTAGGGAAATGCATCTTCCAACTGCAACAATTGTCTTCCTCTGAATGGGGTAATTCAAACTTGTTAAACGGCAGGACTCTAGCATTCGACCGACATTTCTACTGTTCCATTCAAAAGATTAAATTCTTGTTAGGCTGGTTTAAATGAAGGTATTGAAGTGTCAAGGAATGGACCTCATTCTTTTGACACTTGAATACCGTCTTTTAAACCAAGACTAACAAGAATTTAATCTTTTGAATGGAACAGTAGAAATGTTGGACGAATGTTGGAGTCATGCTGCTGAGCAAGTTTGAATTTACCCCATTCAGGGGTAAGATAATTGTTGTAGTTGGAAGGTATATTCCGAATGTAATGTAATGTAATGAATTTACCACTTTTCAAATTTATTTATTCATTACGTAACTTTTATTCGAATTCACGTTGGACTTGATTAGTGTTTATTCGAATATGCAATTTTTAATCGAAATACGCGACTTTAATCGAAATTATTCAATACGTGACTTTGCTTCAAATTTAATCAATACGCAATTTCGCTTCAAATTTAATTTAATCAATACGCAATTTCGCTTCAAATTTATTCAAAATCTTCAACTTTATTCAATAACAAAATTATTCAATAACAAAATGTTCCAAGATTATTCAAGATTATTACAAGTCATTACATTATTTAATCATCTCCTTCGTCGCTTATCTCAATTGGGATGTCCTCGACAGTCCCTAGGGCACCTTCTTTTGGTTGAGGACCAAAATAGCATGCCTCCCGCTCGTCCTCAACCTCGACTGATTGTACATCGGCACCTTCGAATTCTTCTTTTTACTAGAACCATCACAACTTTATTCGAATTCACGCTGAGTTTAATTAGGCATTTTTTCAATTTTTTAATACGTAACTTTATTCGAATTTATTCCATATGCAATATTTATTCTAATTCACGCTGAGTTAAGTGGCGCATAGTGGCTACTTTTTTTTTAATTTATTTACTATATTCAAATTATTTTATTTACTTTATTCTAAATTATTTGTTCACTTTATTCTAAATTATTTATTTGCTATATTCTAATTTATTTGCACTTAAAATAAATTCGAAATTAGAAAATAAATTTGATTTTATTCTAATTCAATATTTATTTATTCATTAAATAAAAAATTAGAAAATAAATTCGATTTTATTTATTCAATATTTATTTATTCAATACATAATCATAAACATAAAATAAATGCAAATATAAATACAAATAAAAAATAAAATTAATAAATACAACTCTCGTTTTATTAATATTATTCATACAATACAATAGATGATACATATAATTTATTTGAATTCAGTAATCTATTTATTTTCTTTTTACCCTCTTTGGTATACGGCAAGCAGCTTTTTTGGGGCAAATAGTAATCAGTCCTGTTGGGGAAAAAGACATCAAGATCTCTTGGGGTAAATCTAAATTTGGTTCTTTTTATACCCCAAGATGATTCTTTTTACCCACGGTAAAAAGATATTGGGTAAAAAGAAGCAAACCTAATTTTACCTCAAGGGATGATGTCTTTTTTCCCAAGCTGACTGACCACTATTTACCCCAACAAGGCTGCTCACTATATACCTAAAGGGGTATAACTAGCCTAGAGACTATTGAAGAAAAAAAGAAGAAGAGAAAGAGGGGGAGAGAGTGGGAGGAGATAATGTGAGATGGTGTGAGGAAATGAAGAAGTTTGTGAGGGTATTTATAGGTAGGAATGATAACCTAGTTTGTATCTATCATAAATGTGGTAAAAAAAAAAGTGTAAAAGTGGTTAAAAACGTGTAAATTGAATGTTGAAAACCTGACCAAAATGAAGAAAAAAAACGTTTGTTCTTCAGTTCTGACCACCGACCAACTTGCGTGAGTTAACTCGCGCAAAGGCTCTGTGGTGCGTGACTTAAGTCACGCAGAGATTATAAGGTGCGTGAGTTAAGTCACGCAGTGTGACTTAACTCACGCAGGAGTATATTTGAAAAGACTACATAGCGTGAGTGTTTTGTGCAGGGAGAAGAGCAGAAATCTTGTTTTTTTGGTAATGAAATTTTCTTTTTGGTAGTGCGTTAGGGGTTTGTTTGTTCACCCGTTTCCTTGCCTCAGCTTTTGGTGTGTATATCTTCTATACTCTAATATAAAAAAGAAAAGAAAATTACTCTTCTCAAATTGCTCCTTTTTTTTTCATTTGTCGTTGACCTAGCGGTAGTTAACTGTAATTCGGCTTTTTACCAGCAGTTATGTGTTGTTGGACACTTTTCAGATCGATTAAACCAATTTAAAAAATGATTGAAACGTTGTAAAAAGTGTCTAACAACACTTAACTACCGCTAGAAAGTCAAACGTCATCTAAGTGTCATGGGGTATATGTTTACAAGCAATTTGAAAAGCGTGAAGAGTAATTTTCAAAACAAAATAAATGTAGACGACACAAATACTTTGAAAATATTAAAATAAAGGAGAGATTTAATGTGAAAGTGACAACGATATTGTGTTCTTTTTTGTTAACCCTTCAAATTATAGAATAATAACATTCTCTGAAACCAGGCTTCTTTAAAATCATTTGATTTCAACCACTTAGTTGATTTTAATCAAAAACTTATTCATTTCTATGGTGTATGAGTAACTTTAAATATAGTCAAAATAAAACATAGCCTATATCGTCTCTGAACCCCTAAGAAAACGAAAACTTGAAGCAATCCCACCAAATTACCTTGCAAAATCCACTCCCAACCTAACCATCTACATATAACATACCAAAACTTTGGCCACAATCTCACAAGTGACAAACAATTGATCCACCAATTTCACTTCCCCCATAGATCACAAATCCCAAACTGTCTATATCAACTAGAACCCACCTCTTGAACAGAGTACACTCAATCCTTACTATGCTCCCACAACCACGAGTCATCACCCTCAGATAAGACCACTCCACCTAGAATACCCACCAGCTCCACCAACATATCCTACTCACACACAAAAAAATCTCTCCTCAACTACAGGTCATTCTTAACACTTATTTATGTATTTATTATAAAATAAGAAAATTAATAAAGTGTTGTATACACTAGACGACAGAGTAATACAAAATTAAGAATGATTTTTTGAAGGGACGAAATTAAAAATGTTCTTTATATCTTTTAATTTTTGTAAATAAATGTTCTTTACATATTAATCTAGTGCAACATTAAAAATATATATTATAAGATAAGAAAATTAATAATTACGAAAGGTAATCCAAAAGTAAAACTGTTATTTACAATTCAGCGCAACATTACTATTTTTTTATCCTCTAAAAAAAAGTTATATCTCCACCTTGACTTCAAATTGGTGATGATGTCAATTTAACCATCAACCATCATGCTGCTCTCTCCAAAAGAGAATTACTCTTCAACAAACTTGATCAAGTCCAAGCAATGCTTGAACCTTGATCTAGGCAATGATTTGGTAAACACATCCGCCGGATTCTCTTCCGATGCCACTTTTTCCACCACAATCTTTTTTGATTCAATCATGTCTCTAACAAAGTGCAAGCGAATGTCAATGTGCTTAGTTCTCTCATGATACACTTGATGATTTGCCAAGTGAATGGCACTTTGACTATCACAATGTATCTTCACACATTCTTGAGTAATTCCTAACTCACCAATCATCCCTTTCAACCATATGGCCTCTTTTACCCCTTCAACAAGGGCAATGTACTCCGCTTCGGTTGTAGATAATGCCACCACGGATTGTTGATTTGCTTTCCAACTAATAGTCGTGCCATAGAGAGTAAACACAAAACCCGATAAGGATTTTCTTGTATCCACATTGCCCGCATAGTTCGCATCTACATACCCTTCCAAAGCGTCTTCATATTGAGTTACTCTTGTGTACTTCAAACCGCCCTTCAAAGACCCATTCAAATACCTCAACACCCACTTCAAAGCTTGCCAATGCACAATACCCGAATTTGCCATAAACCGACTCACAATGCTAACCGCATAAGCTAATTCCGGCCTACTACAAACCATCTCATACATGATGCTTCCAACCCCACTTGCATAGGGAGTACTTTCCATCTCTTGCTTCTCATCCTCGGACTGAGGACATTGTTTTATGGACAACTTTGTGTGGTGACCCAAGGGAGTGCTCACGGTTTTAGCGTTCAACATTCTAAAACGCTCCACCACCTTCTTCAAATAACTAAGTTGAGATAAGAAAAGTTCGCCTTTGTCACGATTCCTCAAGATATCAATATCAAGGACTCTCTTTGTCGGACCAAGATCTTTCATCTCAAATTCTCCATTTAACTTTTCTTTGAGCTTCACAATCTCATCCTTGCTAGAGCTTGCCATCAAGATATCATCCACATATAAAAGAAGGTAGAGAATGACTTTCTCACCCCTCTTCAACATGTACACACAAGAATCATACCCGCTTCTCACAAAATCGGTCTTCAAAAGAAATTCATCAAACCGACGATACCATTGCCTAGAGCTTTGCTTCAACCCATACAAAGATTTCTTCAAAAGACATACCTTAGGCTTGTCCTCCACAAAACCTTATGGTTGCTCCATGTAGATTGTCTCTTCAAGGTCATCGTGTAAGAAAGCGTCTTTACATCCATTTGTTCCAACTCAAGATTGAATTGATTCACAATAGCCATAAGTATCCTTATGGAACAATGTTTCACCACCAGTGAGAAGATCTCATTGTAGTCAATCCCCTCCACTTGAGTGAAACCCTTGGCCACAAGTCTTGCTTTGTACCTAGGACCCTCAACTCCCGGAATACCTTCCTTTTTATTGAATATCCACTTGCATCGAACTACCCTTTGGTGTTTAGGTAGCTTCACAAGTTTCCAAGTTTGGTTTTTCTCCAATGAATCCATCTCTTCATTCACCGCCTTCAACCGATACTTGCTTTCTTTGCTCTCAAATGCCTCCTTGAAGTTTCTAGGTTCCGAGTCTTGCACATCTTCGGCCGCATTTAGAGCATAACACACCAAGTCCGCATAACCATATCTAGTAGGTGTCTAATGGTCCTCTTTTCTCTATCTCTAGCAAGAAGAGAATCGGGATCCACTACCGGTTGAGTTCCACTAGTATCCGATGTTGAAGCTTCATCTTCCACATCATCTTTCTCTTCATTTGGAAGCTCCACCTCAAACTGAGTTTCCTCCACCATTGTCTCCGGTACTAAAGTTTCTAGGTTTTTACACTTCATCCCCATACGGGTTTCATCAAAGGTAACATCCCTACTAATCAAAACTTTTGATCCTCCACTAGATTCCAATTTCCACAACTTGTAACCCTTCACACCTTCCGGATAACCAATGAAGACACATTTCAAAGCTCCAGGCTCAAGCTTGTCTTGCTTGATATGCGCATATGCCAAATCTCTGAAAACCTTCAAAGATGAGTTGTCTGCTGGTTTCCCACTCCATACTTCCATAGGTGTCTTGAAGTCAATTTCTGTTATGGACATCTATTGATCAAATAGGCAGCAGTAGTCACTGCTTCACCCCAGAAACTCTTAGGTAACCTAGCTCCTAGAAGCATACACCTCACCCGCTCCAAAAGAGTCTTATTCATGCGTTCAACAAGACCATTTTGTTGCGGTGTTCTTGGTACGGTTCTATGCCTCTTGATTCTTTTTAACCTGCAAAACTCATTAAATTGCTCTGAAACAAACTTCAGGCCATTGTCACTTCTTAACCCTTTAAGTTTAGTTCCTATTTGATTTTCTATAAGAGTGTGCCATTCCTTAAACTTTTCAAAGGTATCACTTTTGTTTTTAAAAATAAAGACCCACACTCTCCTAGAATAGTCATCAATGATGGAAAGAGAATAAGAACCTCGCCCATGAGTAAGTGTCTTGGAAGGACCCAAAAGATCCGAATGTACATACTCAAAAGGTCTACTAGAATGATGTATACCACTACAAAACTTTACTCTATGTTGCTTTCTTAGTATGCAATGCTCACAAAATTCTAGCTTGTCCAATTTATCTTTTCCTAGCAAACCTTGTTTAGCTAGATCAACTAAACCTCTTTCACTAACATGCCCCAATCTCAAATGCCACAATTCGAAATTATTATGAGGTACTACACTAGCCACCGATCCATTACCAATTATTATGGAACCATTTAAAATGTACAAACCATTCATTTTAGACCCTTTAACCGTAATCAATGCACCATGCAAAATTTTACAAACCCCATGCTCAATTCTAGTGCAATAACCTAGACTATTAAACATGCTTATGGAAATTAAATTTCGCTTAAGTTCGGGAACAAACCTCACATCCTTTAAAAGGAATTCACGACCATCAAACATCTTTAGACGAACGGTGCCCATGCCTTGGACTTTGCATGCTTTGTTATTTCCGAGTCGAACAACTCCTCCTACTTTTAGAGCCAAAGTCTCAAAATATTCCTTCCTAGGACACATGTGATAAGAGCATCCCGAGTCCAAAACCCATCTCTTCTCCGGTTCCCAACTTGTGATCGCTAGTGCATCCGCACTCTCATAACCATCTTCATCGAACGCCACCGCAACTTGAACGGAAGAACTACCATTGCCCCCTTTATCTGGAAAATCCTTCTTGGAGTGACCTTGTTTATGACAAAGAAAACATTTATACTTTGATTTGTCCAAACCCTTGGACCTCCACTTCCCCTTGCCTTTACTCTATGCTCACTCCTTCCCCTTGCAACATTCAAGCCTTCACCACCTTCATCAACCTTCAAGTCCTTGAACTTGGTCAATTCTTTGGTTCTCAAAGCTGATTGGACCTCCTCCAAAGTAGTGGTGCCCTCCTTACCATAAAGGATGGTATCCTTGAAATGCTCAAAAGACTTTGGTAATGAACAAAGTAGCAACAAAGCCTTATCCTCATCTTCCATATTAACTTCAATGTTAGCTAAATCATCAAGAATCTTGTTAAATTCCACCAATTGCTCCGAGATTGATTTAGACTCCACCATCTTGAATGAATAGAGATGTTGTTTCAAGAGTTGCCTATGAGCCAACGATTTTGTCATGTACAATGACTCCAACTTAGCCCACATCGACGCCGCGATAGCTTCCCTCGTGACATCCCTTAAAACCTTATCTCCGAGACATAAGACAATGGCACTCTTAGCCTTTTCTATCATCTCACGCTTCTCCGCTTGTGTCAAACTCGCCGGCATCGCCGCTTCACCCTTTAATGCTTCTACACACTTTTGTTGTGTCAACACCGCTTGCATCATAACCTTCCACAACCCGAAATCATTACTTCCAATGAACTTCTCGATGTCCCACTTTGAACCCATGATACCAACTTTACCAATTTACGCCTTAGCCCCACGGTGGGCGCCAATTGTTGTGAATTCGGACAAAATCACACCAATGAATAACAAAGATGTGTGGAGAAAAGGAAGTGGTAATCAAAAGATAAAGTGTCTCCAAGCAGCAACAACAAAAGCAGACCTAAATCTAAGTGTAAAGCAACACCACAAGCATAATCAAAGCAATAAAGATAAACAATGAAAGAAAGGAACAAACACACCAAGATGGTAACCCAGTTCGATCCAATATGACCTATTATGGGTGAGAGAGCAGTCCTCCAATCCACTAAGATGAAAGTGATACAAATGAGTTACAAGAGGTTAGCTTAAAAGCTCACAAAAGAACAAGACCTAATTTCTATGCATTTTCATGTCACCCACACTCTCAATGAATCCTAAGAGAAAACACAAAAGAAAGCTTTTGATCCTTCCAATGGTGAGATCTCACTACCCAAGGTGTTTACAATGTTTCCCAACCCAAGAGAACCTCACTACAAAGACACTCAACCCTAAAGTTACCTCCTTTGTAATTCAAGTTTCTCTCCCTTCAAGCTCTCCTTCAAAATCTGCAAAGAAACACTTATATAGCGGTATTCAACTGTCATAATCGTGTAACGTTTTTCCAAATCGTGACATGTTTGGTGCGTACGACACAAGGTACGACCAACCTTATCCTGAAAACATGCCCAGCAAGTTGAAAATTGTGTCACGTTTTCCCAAAATCGTGACACGATTGAGCACCCAGAAAACCATGCTCACTTCCTAGAAAATCGTGACACGTTGAGAAAATCGCGTCACAATTTCTCTGTTTCTCAAAACATAAATTTGAAGCCAAATTTTCAACATTAGATTTATTTATATCACAGTGATTTTGTAGAAATTATAGTAAGTCATCATATCATAATTTTTTACAAGATATATTTTGTTGCCGCTTAATTAACAATCTCATCTCATTTCATTAAAGATTGTTAAATAGGTCTTTGGTTATTATAAATTTTTAGTTTCTCTAAATTTATTTCAAACATTGGTCCCCTAAACATCTTCCTCCAATTTCACTTAAAAAAAACATATCTTCCTCCAACAAATTGGATTCTTGTTTTAAAGGTTGCACATAGCGCAATATATAGAGGGATTAAAAATTCCCTCCAAAAAAAAAAAGAGGGATTAAAAACGAAAGTCAATGTATTTATAAGTAGTAAAACTTATTTTAGTAATTTTTTGTCTCTATAATTTCATTTTTAGTCTTTTATGAGCGTCACGTGTGGAACCTTTAACAATGATCGTCAAATTCGAAGACGAAAAATATTTGAGAGAGCATTGTTTAAAGAATTTTTTTGATGTACTAAAAACAAAAAGTGACATATTTATAAAAACGGAAGACTTATTAATAAAATTCAGATCTATTGAGTTCTATAGGTTTCAACAGATAAAGTTCAGCGTTGTTGCTGCTTTGGCATTCTCATTTCTAGATTCTCTAATAATTGTTCAAGTCTGTTGAAATCTGCTGTTTTCGAGGTTTTAGGTTCACCTCCAAGGCACATGTTCAACCTCAATATCCGTCTCAATCTTGTGAGCGAATTCATACTGAAGTGATATCCTAGTCATTCTTTTTGTTTGACACATGATTGTTTGGGGCTCTAAAGAGTTGTTAATGCTTGCTGCTGATGTTGCAGGGAGTTGATGGTATGTGATCCGCTACTATGTTGATGGTCGGACCATCGCCAAATTATAGACCCAATTGGTGCTTGCAAATGCCCACACTTGATGTTTGTTGTTTGTTAAAATTGAATAGGGTTGGATTCATTGTGTTGTTCTTATTGGTTTATTACTCGTTAGATCGTTGATTCACATAAATGATTGGGTCAAGTTTTATCTCCTTCCGGACCTTATGTATTTTTTTTTCCTATATTTTTAATGATATATATGAACATGACAAAGAATTATAGTGGGGTTTCAAATCAATTGGAACATCCTTCTCTTTCATGTCATTTTACTCTTAATTAAAAAGAAAAAAAATCACTTCACATTCTTATCACTCTCCATTTTTTATTTTTTTGTGAGTATTACCGTCTAATTTTTTTTTGTGAGCACATTACTGAGTAGTGAAAGATGTTTTACAGTACATATGTTGATGCTTCATTTTCATATTTTTCAAATTGTTGACGTTATTGTAGGTGTATTTTGGATGATACTGGAAGTTTTGTGTTTGCTAAATTAGTTAAATCGAAATGAGTAGTAAAAAAAAATTCTTACTTATATTCACTCTTTTATTTGATGAAATTAACGTAGATCTCACATTTTTATAAATAGATGCTACATACAATGATTTGATCGGTAATAATTTCATCCAACAATAAAGTGAATATTAAAGGAATAGTTGGAAAAATAGTTTATAACACCTTTTTTTAAGAGAAAAGCTTATAGCATTTTATTAGATATCAGTTCAATATGATATATGGCAGGACATCAACAAAAGTATGGAGAGTTGAGGATTAGATAAGAATATGGTCTCTCTAACTAATGTATAAACTACCTTATTCGTTTGTCTATGACTAAACTCCACATGAGAGTTTGTGAAAAATAAACGACAACAATGTTTGCATTCATCTAATATAGTGTCAAATTGTCAATATGATTGTGGTTGCCGTTGTTGAAGTAATCTACAATTATCTTTACTACTTAGTCAAAATCAACATTGTGAAGTTGTAGACGATGCACCCAACTGATGGCATGAAGCAATTCTCCGACTTCCATGGAGCAAATATGTTGTGTCCAAAGTATCATAGCAACCTCGGTTTAGCTCAGCGTGATGGAGAATGAGACGTCAATGTTGCACATTAAACGCCCTGTTACTGGTGGATGCCAACAAGACAACTGATGTTGAATGTTGCTAGCCGTCTCTGTTGTGACAGTTTTTTGGAGTAGGTCGATCTTGTTGTTGTTGTGTTCGCTTAGCATGCATTATTACATTTACAAGCAACCAATCTTCCTATTATAAATTTTTCGCATGCTCCAAAATTTGACTACACGTATTGTTAGAAGAAAAATGAATGAGATTACTCATTCGAGCGTTAGCTAGAACGACCTCATTTATTAAGACTTTAAGTTGTATTGATAATATGATTAATTTGTTTAGGGTCGTGTTAACTTGTGCTCTTAAAATACAAGTTAAAGATTAAAAAGAGAATTAAAACATAAGTTTTGTATTGAAAAAACTTTTCAACCTTAAGTTTTTACATTTGACTTCTAAACCATTGTCTTAAAGGCATAAGTTAGCATTTCTCATTTGTTTATATGTTACTCCCTCCGCCTCTATATCTAAGCATTCATTTGACTTTATTTTTCTCTCTAAATGTAAATCCCTTTTCAAATTACTAGATGCATTTATTAATTTTTTTTCTTCTAAACATACCCCTAATTAATACTACTAACTTGTCTTGAAATATGAAAAGTCAATTTTAATATACATTTAAACAAAGGACAATTTAGTAATATTAACACACTAAATAGACACATTAATTACACTAACAACTTTTCTTAAAAAATGTAAAAAAAAATAAAAGGAACTTGCATATAGGGACGGAGGGAGTAAGAGGTTGCAGTCAACAAGGTTTACTTTTTGTGTGGAATATGGATCATTTCTCTACTTAACAAGCTGGCTGTGATTGCAAACGGACTTAGCAGCAAAATGCTGAAATGAAAAATATATTTTCTATCTATAATTGAAAGCCACTTTGGCATTATGTAATCATTCAATGCACCTACATGGTTACGCTAATAGTCACGGATCAAAATCATTCATGCAAGTTCGCTTTAAAATAGTTTAGGTCGTATCTACCATTCAATAATTTAGTATCATATATTCCTCTCAAAAATAGTTTAGTATCATATAATATTTTTTATATTTCATTATTTTAAAATATATTTAAATTTTAAACTAATTTAATCTATAGAGTATCAACAATAAACCAAACTTTTTTTTTTTTGACAAATAATGAACCAAACTTTTTTTTTTAGAGAAAAATAATTAACCAAACTTGTACATTCCTAAGGAATTATGCACGCCAAATCACAACCGGTCCAAATCGGCAACAAACTAGTAGTGTATATATATTGGATGAAAAAAATTAGTTGTTTATACTTATTTCAAGTTGTTAGATTTAAGTGGGAATAGTTAGTTATACATCGGTTATTACATTTGATTGTTAGATACAAAAAAGAGGTGACTCATATCTAATGTTTTAAAATTTTGGATAGAGATGTGATGTCTCTCTCTCTGATTCTGAGCAACGAAACCAGGTTTTGTAGGCAATGATATTTTGCCCAATAGAATTACTTTTGCATATAAACACGGACTATACATTTCATGTTTGACATAAAATCAAACAAACACTTATTTCTCATAATTTATATTTTTCTTTCGACTAGTTTAACAACCCACAAAAACTCAATTTCATACTTAACAATCTTTTGAGAAGGTAAAGAACCCACATTTAAGGGACGAAATTCCTTCCTTGCCGCTATCGTTTAAGCAAAAATATAATCATAGTTGAGATATTAGCTGATTTTTAAGGCTAGCTTTCAATTTTTGTTTTTGTGGTGATTAAGGTTTGAACCCCAGACCTTACATCTTTTATGTATTGTACATACCAACTGAACTAAGCGCACAAGGACGTTGGCTTTCAACTTTAACAACAGTAGTATATTATTACATGCATATGGTAATTAAGATTGCATATATGCCATACTTATGTTAACTGATGTTAGGAACTATTAATGTATTTTGAATCTATTTTAGTCTATGATTTTCCGTGAAGTTTAATTCATGTTTTTTTTTGTTTCTTATAATAATTATTTCAGTGAAGTTTAATGATTTTCTTTCCGTGAAGTTTTATTTGTATTTTACGGAATAATTAAAATAACATGTGTTATGTATCCTTAAAAATCAACTTATAATTATTCCGTAGGTCGACACGTGTAGATATTAATTTTGATGAAAATATTTATTTCAATTACCAATGGTTGTGATTGAATATCTCATCAAAATATCGTAATCTTTAGTAGTAATAGCATTCTTTAAAAAAAAAAAACGTCTACGTCCAAAATAATTAAATTATAAAATTCAATCAACACGCACAAGCCGACGCCCTAAGAGTCTATATATGGACTATGGTTGACCAAAAAAAGCAATAGTCTATATGAGAAAAATCATATTTGGCCTTTGATTGGCAAATTAAGAGTCCGTTTGTTATAGTTTTTTTCAGAAAAAAAATTACTTTTTTTTAAAAAATAATCACTTTTAAGAGTTTGTTTGTTACAACTTTTTAAAAAAATCAGAATCTAAAAAAATTCTAAAAACAGCTTCAAATGAGAAGCTGTTAAGAGCAGCTTCTCAAAAAATAGATTTTTTTAGAGGAGAGAGAAAATATGATTTAAAAGATTGAACTAATTTTGTTACAAAAAATCCCTTTTATATAGTTTTATTCAAACAAACTAAATTATTTGTTTAAAAAAAATGATTTTTATCTTGGTAAACAAACACAAAATAGATTCTAATTTTTCATAAAATCTCTAAAATATAATCTCTAAATTATTTCATGTGAAAATCACTTTTATTTTAATCCGTAACAAACGAACCCTAAAAAATATAATTGATCAAGTCAATGATCAAAGGTCTATAACCTTTGTATAACCTTTGTAGAAAGATAACATGGTTTGGTCTCTCTCACACACACATGCACAATTATGAACCAATCCTTTTTAGAAATTATTTACATTTTGTTGAATAAAAGTCAAATTTTTAAATATGAACCCAAAGCCAAAATGTTAGACCTGTCATCTTTCTCTATCAAGACGTATTCATTTTCTTCCTTAAAACATGCTCAGCCCTTAAGGTTTATGCTACGATGTACAACGACATGTAATCGCCAATGCCGGCGCGACTCGTCGACCCCAAACATGTAGTATCTCCTTCTCTCTTTGCCATTCTTCGTCTCCCTTTTTCAAGCCTAACCACAAGTATATCATACAATGGATTTTGGGTTAAAGTGAGTATTTTAGTCTTGCATCTACTTTTTTTTTTTTTAACAGCAAATTTTTCCTGCTCAAGACGAACAGAGATCGTTGAAATAAAGAATACAAACTAAGGCGCCGTATATAGGCGGAACACCGGAAAATAAACACCCTAAAAGACACCCCTGAGGACAAAAGCCCACCAAAATACACGTCACCACCTAAAACAGACACCTTCACGCAAACGACTGAAAAACGATATCCAACAACACTCATCGTCGCTACTCACCCCCAAAGAGCACTACTCAAAATTAAACTCCTAATCCCCAACACCAAAGCTGGGCCACATCCGAAAAGCTCATATCCGAAAGATCATTCAGCTTCCACCACTTCTCGACCTCCGATCTACCGAAAGAAACACCATAAAAAAGCCCAAAACCAACTTGATCCAAAGAACTGACTCCCGATTTTGAATCAAAAGTGATTGGCCCGCCATAACTTAAGGACCAAAACAGAAGGGAACCCCTCACCCCCGGTACGCCAGAGAAACACCAAATCAAGCCAAACAAGATTGCAGCTAGACACCGACTCCTGATCTCGAAGGAAAAGTAACCGGCCCACCGGAACCCAACACACAATAAGTAAGACAAATGACATGATATGCAGTGGTGCAAACAACAAATCAAAAGGAAAAGGCTCGGCTCAAACGGGACACGCACCCTCCAAACACCTTAACAACCCAAAAATGCAAATAAGAACTAGTGACGACGAACATGGACCCATGTGACAGAGGCTGCCTCCAAAGGAAATCACCTCAAACAGCACACGCCTCCTCACCTAAACAACACCAACCACCACCTTATATAGCTCCTGTACGCAAATCGTTCCGACACCAAATCCGAGTCCAAAACAAAAACAAAGACCACCCATCTAAAGCCACCACCACCACCTCAACCAAACCACCACCACCACACAATAGAAACAATAAGTAAAAGTAACGGACACACAGTGACCCCGGAGGGGGTCTGCCACCAAATCAAGCAAAATCTGAATCTACAAGGTCACCAGTACGAATAACGACAACCATCACGATCCTTACGACGACAAACGATCCGGGATTTCGTTGAATGAGGATTAATCGTGGATGAAAGATATGTCGGACACCTGCAGCCGCCAGAATCGGACCACACAGATCGGCACCACACCTCACCCCATCCACACCACACGTTAGTCACCACCATAGACCACCCCGTCACAACCTACACATCCCACCCTTGACACCACCACAAAGGCACAAAAACCTAACAGATTCATATGATCATCACTCAAGGAATGAAGCTATTATATCATATTTATCACGGTTCAAAAGCATGTCCACCACTTGTTGCTGTATTTAACGATCAATTGTAAGCAATTGAATGTTTAACTAGCATGATCAAGAATAAGTGCCTTGCTTTCAAGAGATAAGCTTTTGTTTGTAGGTGGACAAAGTGGTCAAGAAGGGGAAGAAGTTGTAGTAGTGTATTCTTGGCGTCCCAAACATGAGGTTAGCAACGACACAATAGAGTGGGAGGTACTCGGCAGGAAGGACCACCCACCACTACCGCCACTGCAAAACCACCATCGAGAAACCCTCCACCACGAAACATCACCACCACCTCGCAAAACTCCCGTGACATATCCATAAAGATCGGAACACCACCTTCGATCCGCACAGATCCACCACCGCCTCACACCACCAGACCACCAACCCCTCACCACCGAAACCACCAAATCTGTGGCTACCTCAGCTCCTCCAACTAGATCTGAACCAGATCGGGCCGCAACACAAACTGGACAGGAAACCGCCAAAAAGACGGACGCGAACGGAGCAAAAACGGAGCCATAAGTGATATATATTCATTTTTAATCCAAATGCTATTAATTATTCTTATTATTCTCACGTATCATTTCACTTGATAATCGATATGATCCATGGAAATCCTTTTCTCACTTCCCTTCTTTCACCACTCTTTCCTATTCCCATCATGTTCCATGGAAATCCTTTTCTTTTGTTACTTTTATTTTCAAACCATTCTTTCTATTGTTCTCGTGTCTCTTCCCAGTTTTGTAATTTCACTCTTGATTTTTAATTCAAATTTTGGATTTAGGTTTTTGAATTAGAATTGAGATATGGTGGAACATGAAAATTCAAAGTGATTAAAACCCAATTCCTTTGGTGGTTTTTCCTTTACTTTCATCATCAATGATCAATAAAAAGAAAAACCTTTTTTGGTTTTGTAGGTCAGAGGGAATATTGGTACATACAAACATGTTTGCAAAATTTAATCAAACATTGAAAAACTTATGACTGCTATGCAAAGAAGGAATGTTCTCAACTCTTTATACAATAAAAGGAACCCTTTTAATTTTTCTTCCATATACTTGTCTCTATATTTGTATAAAATTAAGTTTATTCTTGAAATTAAGTTCATTCTCGGATGGATTTTTTCCTCAAATTAATGGAGAAGAAAGAAGAGCAACCACGATGAAATGGGAAAATTAATTTGATATAACTCTCAAACCTGAAGAAGAAGAAGATCAATGGGTGTGAATAACCAAAAAGAAAAAAGGGAAAATAGAGGCAATCAGGAGGTTAAGCGTGACATTAAGTGAAATATCATCTCCACCATTCAGATTAATCCTAGGGTCCTAATTTAATGCTCTCATTATAAAACCTCCTCTCACATGATAGATCCTATATATATATA
>Ga0228710_1001617_pt1 | contig 34198 bp, 12 predicted proteins | sample MedpolnodulmetaG_FD_177995 | JGI IMG/M metagenome (GOLD analysis project Ga0228710, IMG submission 177995) | Root nodule microbial communities from Medicago polymorpha collected in Santa Monica, California, United States - pink nodules | ecosystem: Host-associated > Plants > Roots > Nodule... | reverse complement strand
AGTCTTTTATTTTTCTTCTCTCAAATCTGTTCTTTTACTTTGCACTTGAAATTTTTAACAATTGATACTCATCTTATATATAGAATTTTAACCCTTCTTGAAACCATTATTTGTAACAAAATTTTGTTTAAATTTGAAAATAACAAGAAACAAACTTTATTTTTTTAAAAAAACAAACAAACTTTGTTTTAAACTTTAGTTTTCCAAATAGAAAACATTAATTAGTTTTATTGAAAAGGATAAGAAAATTGACAAAGGGTATAATTGATAAATCATACCCTTAAAATACCAAAAAGATAGTTAAATAAGAACGGAAAATTCACCCTAAAAAGACACTTAAAAGGAACAAAGGGAGTATAAGTTATTCACAACTTATACATGTTAACCGTATTAATGTTAATTACCTATCCACTATTATTTTTTAAATTAATCCGCTTTTTTAACGTATTAATCATGTTGCACTGGTGCATGACCCATTCTGATCTTGCACCGTAGACGACACCATCTAACTACACTATGGTCTTTAAAAAAAAAAAACTACACTATGGTCTGCTAAAAAACCTGCCAAAAAACCTATCCTATCCTACTACTACTATTATTAAAGGAAAAAAAGAGTAAATTACACTCACCTCCCCTAAGTTATTCGTAAATAACACTAACACCCTCTTTATTTTTTAACTCAACACTAACCTCCCTTATTTTTGATTCAAATAGATAACCACCTCCCTTTTCACTTAACACTGTTAGTCTCTGTTAAATGTAAGTTAACTAATTAGATTTTAGTCATGCTCACATCCACATTCTCTGTTACGAGTTCTCTCAAAGCTTTTTGACCAATTCCCCCGTCAATTTCCCCCTTTCCAACCTCAAAACCTTAACCCTCCAAATAAACTCGTTATTTGGTCCGACCCCTCCTTCCACAACCATACTCAAACCTCTTGACTTTTCACACAATTCCCCCATGAATTCTCTCACAAACATTCACATAACTGATTAGAGTTACAATAAACTCACCAGTTCAGCTGCAACCCAATTTGCTAGAACTCACAAACTGTGTCCAATTCTTTATCTGGGCCTTTTCAAAAAACAACTTTTGATGGCCAATGTAATTCTTAGGTGCGGAGTTTGGTTGAATGAATTCATATATTTGTCTTTTGTTGTTGATGGTTTTGTAAATTTTTGAGCTGAGAAGTGAGGACAATGAATTGCCATTGTGAAACAAAAAAGAAGACGCTAATCATTAGTCAGCAAATAAATTGCCATGATAAAAATGCAAAATAGAAACAAAATAATCTGCAAATACACTTGCAACATTGTAGGTGGAAGAAGATCTCTCAACAATTTGAAAAAAATACTCATGACAGAAAGAATGTGAAGGAGGTTGGAGGAGTTAATTAATAGAGACTAATGGTGTTGAGTATAAAGGGATGTGTTTGCCTATTTGAATAACAATTAAGGGAGGTTAGTGTTGAGTTAAAAACTAGAGAGATTGTTAGTGTTATTTTAAGGATACCTCAGGGGAGGTGAATGTAATTTGCCAAAAAAAAATACTATCCTCCCATGACATTCACAAAATCCACAGTAGCAAGTTTTGTTACAAACAATTCCAAATAGCTTATTGCTGTCAATGAATTTAGCTTGAATTTCAATAACTTATACTCCCTCCTTTCGAACATATAAACAAAAAAAATTCACTTTCATTGTCTCAAGTTACAAGAAAAAAGACTAATTTTTAGCTTATTTGATGACATTGTTTAAAAAAATCACCATTTTCAAAACAAACTTTTACTTATTTTCATAAAATTAATTGAAAATCACATTCAATTTTCTCTCTTTTCCATTTTTTAACCAATAACCAGTGAAAATTAATTTTACATCTTCCCACATGCAACTTATTTCGAAAAAACATAAAAAGTTATCCTTCAATTTTATTTATTCTCGTAAAATTAAATACAAATCGCATCAATTTTCTCTCCCTTCCATTTTCTCTCTAATCAATAACCAATGAAAATTAGTTTTACATTTTCTCATGCAACTAATTTTAAAAAAAACACTAAACATTATACTACTCGTAAAATTAAATGCAAATCACATTCAATTTTCGTTGTCTTCCATTTTCTCTCTGACCAATAACCAATGAAAATTATTTTTACATCTTCTCATACAACTTATTTCAAAAAAACACAAAACTCGATTTATTTTCTTAACAAGTGTAAATTGATTTATTTTCTTATAAATTAGGACGGAGTGATTGCATGTTGTTTGAAAATATTCACACAAAAATCAATAACTTTAAATGTAATGTAATAGCAAAATTAAAATGCAATTTTATTCTCATATTTGCTGATTCATAATTTTAATTCATAATTTAAACTTAAATATACAGTCCATAGCTTTTAGAAGAATTAGTTTGGAGCCCATGCCAAACATGGGTACATAAAACGCTATTAAAAATAATTTAATTTTTTTTGGGTGGAAGGAGTGGGATGATAATTTTGTTATACATGTTTTAAAAAGTCTTTGAACAAAAATATATCTATGCTATCAAACATGTTCAAACATAAATATGATAGCTTTTGAATGAAAAATTAATATTAGTCTCACACAAAATTGATTAGCATGCACTAATATATCTGTGTTCGAATGTAATTAGTTATTAATTATATACCACATTAATTAATTTAAATTTTTTATAAATAATTATGTCTAGACCATTAGATAATCATTAAGAGGATGAATCAATTTAGGCTTTTATATGTGTTTAGTCCCTGCAAATAGGGGTCATTTAAAATATGGTCTCTGAATTTGTTAATCCTGGCATTTTCCCACTGCAAAATTTAATCATTTAAAATTTCGTCAATCTGATGAGGTGGCACTACTGATTGATTCATACACACACGGAATGACCATTTTACCCCTAAGTTCATCTTCAACCCAAACACTCTTTCTCTGGCTTTCATATTTCTCCTCCTACCATTCCCAATCCAAAAACCTTCAACAATTTTCATTCATGGCGGAGGAAGAAGATTCAACTCTCAGTGGAAATCCAACAAAAACCCTACAAAACTAAACCCTAACAACAACAACAAACACAAATCATCACATTCGTACATAAAAAATCAGTTCAACAACAGCAACAACAAAACTCAAAAACGGCATCGTTACCGTTCATAATCGTCTTTTCTTCTTGTCCTAAAAAATCAGTTCAACAACAACAACAAAACTCAAAAATCAGTTCAACAAAACTCAAAAACGATGTTACTGTTCATCGCCTTCAAAATCGACCTCTAGGGAAACACAATCGAACGCTACAAGAAGAATATGCTTCAATCACCTTCTTTTCTTCAATCACCTGCTGAAAAATGAATTAATTGAGAAAGAAAAATGTGAAATTGTGAATGATGAAGAAAGGGTAGCGCATTTGTTTAGAGGTGAATGATGGAGAAAGAGTAGTGTATTTGTTTAGAGGTGAAAAAAATGAAGAAATGAAGAAGAAAAGTGAAGGAAAAAAATGAATGGCGTTTGAAGAAGAAGAACAGATCTTCTGTGATAATGATGATGATGAGAAGATGAAGTCAAGGGCACTTTGGTCATTGTGCATTGGTCTGAACAAGTCAAGGATATTTTTGTCAGCACACCCCCTAATTTGATGACTTAGATTGCCACGTCATCAAAATACTGATGTGGTAGTGATTAAGTGGGGAGAGGGACGAAATTTTAAATGATTAAATTTTGCAGTAACAAAATGCCAGGATTAACAAATTCAGGGACCATTTTTTAAATAAACCCTATTTGCAGGGACCAAACACATATAAAAGCCTTCAATTTGTTAGCAACGTAATAGCTAGGATTATTCATAATTTAGTTTTCTGCATAAACTGAGTCAAATTGAACTATCAAAATAGTTGAGTAAAACCAAGTAGAACTGTTAGAAAACTTTCCCGGACCAAACGAGAATTATTTATGGTTTGATGTACCAGTTCATGTATTTACAATACGATGTGGGTTTTCTTAAAAAAACTAAAAAGTTTATTTCGTTTTCTCTCACCAACCAAAAGCAAACATCAATTTTTTCTATTGTTTTTTTTAGCATTTAATTTGCTAAAAAAATAAGGGATTGAAGTTTTGATGTGTTTAATTTAAAACCCTTCACGTGGATTGAACAAAATTAGAGGTAAGATAATGAACAAATACTCTCTTTTTTTTAGGTGACAAACTGAAACCGTCCCTCACTAAACCCTTTATTTTTTCTCAAGAATAGACTATCTAAAATATAAAATACCCATTTATTTTCTACTAAACAAATATTTCATTCCTTAACACTCTCTCTCTCTCTCTCTCTCTCTCTCTCTCTCTCTCTCTCTCTCTCTCCACCTCTATCTTCCGCTCCATCATCTATTCCCCCCCGGTAATAATTAGAAACTCATTAGAGGATGATTCAATTTATTAGCAACAGATTAACTAGGATCGTTCATAATTTAGTTTTATGCATAAATTGAGTCGAATTGAACTATCAAAATAGTCGAGTAAAACCAAGTTGGACTTTTAGAAACCTTTCCCCGACCAAACGGGAATGATTTATGATTTGATGTACCGGCTCATGTATTTACAAAACGATGTATATTTTCTTTGAAAAACCTGAAAAGTTTGTTTCATTTTTTCTCACCAACCAAAAGCAAACATCAAATTTTTCTATTTTTTTTTTTTTGCGTTTGATTTGCTGAAAAATAAGGGATTGGAGTTTTGATCTGTTTAATTTAAAACCCTTCATGGGGATTGGACAAAATTAGAGGTAAGATAATGAAAAAATACCTTTTTTTTAGGTGAAAAAGTGAAATTGTCCCTCAATAAATACACCAAAGCCATCATAATTACCAAAACTCAAAGTCATCAAAATAAAACTCTTTTCTAAGCAAATGACAAACAACAAACATAACTTGCTTAGGTTGATCCAGCGACGTTGGTTTGAGACTATATAGTGTACTTCTCTCAAAGTCTAAAGTTTGATTTTGTTGATGTCAATTCTAATGGGTTAGTCCATACAACTAGCTTTAAACGGGGCTGATAAATCAACAAATACACTGAACTCCTCAAATTAGCATGTCCTTAAGTTGAAGTTATAACAAAAAAAGGGTAACAATGATTTTTATCCTCGAATGTAGGGGTGGGGCCCTTCTTGGGTTGGCCCACCCGGAAAAATTAAAAAATTAATAATTATAGTCTAATTAGCAAGTCTTAAACAATTTTTTGACGTTTTTTTTTTTAATTTTCGGCACATCCAAATCCCCGTAAAGTGGTGTAGTGGTCCACCTAAAAAAATAAAAATCATAAATCTATTTTTGTGAGATTTTTCAACAGTTTTAAATTTCGGCGGTTCCAAAAGTGGTTTACGTGATTTTTGTCACGACAATGCTTGGTTGGTTAGCATAGGTTTATAGATTTCTAATTTTTGGGGGTTTCAAACCTGTTCCAATTAACATTTGTATTATAAAATAAAAAAAGTTTCACAATTTAACGGCTCACCCAATTCACAAATATAAATAAATAATGTTTTTTTGTAGTGAAATAAATAGTATTTGATCACACACATATAATTCTCAAACCACTAAATCATTTTATCATCAACTTCTTTTTTATTATTCAAAAAATCTTTTCATGTGTCCGTGCCCAAACATTATTCTTACACGTCTGGGACGGAAATGACTGTTATCTAAAAAAACAGAGAGAAAGTGAGGAAAAAGTAAGGGAGCAGAAGGGCACGTACGCATTGTTTCATTGTGACTGATTGGAAGATTCACCTGCTCTGATGAGTTCGTTGCAGTCGCAGACTCTTTCAGTTGAGAATTTCAAACATCTACTAGATTCCGTCGAAGCTTTTCTCTTCGATTGCGATGGTACAAATAATACTTTCAATCTCTTTCTTCCTTCAGAATAATATTCCAATTTTGTAACTATTCTCTCTGCTTTATTAGGTGTAATTTGGAAGGGTGATCAACTTATCGATGGGGCTTCTCAAACTCTTGACATGCTTCGTAACAAGGTAAATAATTTGAGAAAATCACGTAATTCAGTCTAATCATATGTGGCAGTGTCGTGCTTCAGAGGTAGCAAAACGTCAAACCAAACACACACTTAGTGTATTAGTACTATTAATCTGCAATTTCTTTGTAGGGGAAGAAGTTGGTGTTTGTCACCAATAATTCATGGAAGTCTAGGAGTCAATATGCCGAAAAGTTTAAAACCTTGGGAATTTCTGTTTCACCGGTTCGATTCTCTTTCTATTATCAATGTCATGTTTTGTTAATCAGTTTTGTGCTTGCTAGTAATCTTCTGTTGTTTTGTTTTACTTACAGGATGAGATATTCTCGTCGTCTTTTGCAGCTGCTATGTACTTGAAGGTCAAAAATTTCCCAACTCAAAACAAGGTTCTTGCTTTGCTTACTCCATTGCATTCACTTGTTTCTTTTTCTATGTTACCAACTAGTAATTACTTGTTAATTGCTAATTGAGAATGGTGCATGGCATGCCATGGCTTGGTTGGTTACATAAATTGTCACTGCTTAATAGTAATATAAAATGTGATATTTTTATTTGTAAATGAAAGTGAAATATAACATAGAAGTATTTCCTTCTATCAACTAGGGCTCCTCTCCCCGTGAGCTAAGCTTAGTTGGTAAGGACAATGCGTAATATATGCAAGGTCCGGGGTTCGAACCCCAGACACCACCAAAAAAAAACTAGGACTCGTAATTTTCAGCTTCATTTTGGATTTTGATGTCAAAATCAGTTACCTACATATGTAGATTCACTAATGTACTACTCAATGTCCAGGTTTACGTGATTGGTGGGGATGGTATACTGGATGAGTTGCAGCTTGCTGGCTTCACAGCTTTTGGCGGTCCTGTAAGTCATTATAAACAATAGTCCATCTCCTTTTTTCGGCCTATTGAAATTTAAGAGGCAGGTATGCATGCATTGTTGTTGTACCAGATTAGTTTTTCTGCTTAAGTTATATTTTGCACAAAACTTGTATTGTTTGTATGATTATGTTGTACATTCATTGAATAGGATCTAATTAAGGGTAAGAAACATGCACTTGTACATGTCTTGTTAGAAAGTAAACCCTTGCACTAACAGTTTGGGTCAAGTAATCATGGAGTCTAATAGGATATATAATCAAAAGGGAAACGCGTGCTTCAAGCAATGCACAGAGAGGAGTGAGGTTAACAAGATTGTCACTCATGTTATTCTCACTATAGCATTCAATAATTGCAGGGAGATGCGGATAAAACTATAGACTGGAAGCAGAACGGCTTTTTTGAACATGATAAGAGTGTAATGTAACACCTTGCCCATTGATACTTTGAGTAACTTTGTTGAGATCACTGCCTGCGGTTAACTGATGTGTTCACTTTTGCAGGTAGGAGCTGTAGTGGTTGGTATAGATCCAAAAATTAACTATTACAAGCTGCAGTAAGCAAATATTTCCCCTTGTTCTTTTCTTGAGCACTTCATCTTGCGGTTCTTGTGTCTTAAAATATTTAGTTCAGAACCCTTGATGACTTGTACTTGTAAATTGTTAGAACTGGTAATTCTCCGAGTTGGATTACTTTTATTATTCACAAGAAATGGTTGAGATCTGCCAGTGGAGAAAGAATCACACCAGAGTACAAAATGACGAACAAACTGAAAACGGAGAACAAACTCTCTAAGGCAGTCAAGCGGCCTTTTCTCTCCCACACTTTATGACTTACAACCAAACTGTTTCCCCCTACTAACTGACTCCAATTTATCCTCTCCTGCTGTAACCATCTTCCATTCTTCAAACTAACTTCTGTTCTGCCTTACTGACAGCTTCCCCTTTATGTCCTTTTATTTTGTCTAACATACACTTAATAAATGGGCGGACGAACATAAATATATTGGAGTCCCAAATAAGTATTGATACTAACGGAACTATATTCCAGTTGCTAGTATAACCTGAAGCTTCCACATTGCATATTTTTTGGTCAAGCCGACTTAACTTGAACTTCTTATGATCGTGCTTTGGCTTCATCAGTCCATCGAAAGTTTTAAAGTTTCTCTCAAATGTTCTTTTACGTCAAAGATTTGTAGGGGTTGATTCGTGGGATGTTGAATTAAGTTTCCTAGACTTCAAATTGTTGTAGTGAATAAACCGGCCTTTTTCACAATACTTGATTATGTATCAAAGCAGTTTTTCTACAGTTAAATGAACCCAAAGCAGGAGAATTTTTCTTTAAGTGATTGTTAGAAAGCAGTATGATGTAGGTGAAGAGCTAGTTTTTTCCTTTTAAGTACAAAATAGGTTGATATTAATCATCAAAATCATATATTTGCTCATGACAGCATGCTCTTAAATTCTGATTAAACAAAACATTGTTTTAAGAATTAAGTCCACAATTATGTAATTACTTGCTTCTAGTTATTTCCTCTGTTGTCAAAAGCGGCCGTGCCGGCCGCTATAACGATGCGGAGCAGAAAAATCAGGTTCACCGTGCCAGGCCGCATCGGTGCGTGTCGGGAGTGGAAAGCGGTCAAAGCGAGCCGCTATGCAGCGGCGCAACGCGGCCAAAGAGGCCACTACAACCAGGTTAGTTAGAATCGTGAGCCAGCACGTAGAAACAGACGGTTCTGCGATCTTGGTACCCCTAGGCAAGTTTGTTCGTGAACAGAAACACAAATTGATGGTATTTTAGTATTAAATGTATTAGTGTTCGCGCCACCAAAATAGCGCCGCTACGCGCCTTGCTCCTGCGTAGTGCCAATTTCTGGTTTGGCTGCACCGCACCGCATTTCCGCATTGACAACAGAGCTTATTTCATATGTTGATGTCTCAAATTTCATCGAACAGGTATGGAACCCTTTGCATACGCGAAAACCCAGGATGCCTTTTCATAGCCACCAACTGTGATGCAGTCGGGCATATGACTCCTTCCCAAGAATGGCCTGGTCCTATATTAAATCCCATTTTATTCTTAATTGGTGGAGATTTAATATGCAACTTGATTTTATGTACTGATAATAATGATTAAAAGTTGGATTTCAGGAGCGGGGTGTATGGTTGCGGCCATGTGTGGGTCAACCCAGAAGGAGCCTGTTGTCGTGGGGAAACCATCAACCTTTATGATGGACTTTTTACTTGAGAAGTAAGAAAAGTTAAACTCTTAAATTTGTTGGTTTTGTCCAAAGGGACTTGATTCGTTTTACTTTATATTTTTCTCTTCTCATAACATAACGCTCTATTTCAAGCAGGTTCAATCTAAGTTGCTCCAAGATGTGTATGGTGGGTGATAGACTAGATACTGATATATTGTTTGGACAAAATGCTGGGTGCAAAACTCTTCTAGTACTTTCAGGTAATGAGACTTGTATTTTTCTGTATCATAAATAGACCTAACCCAACATACTACTTAAGACAGAACACATCCATGACATGTTGTGATTAATTTTATTTGTGCAAACAGGTTGCACAACTCAATCAGATCTTCAAGACCCTTCAAATAATATTCAGCCAGATTTTTATGCAAGCAAAATTTCTGATATGCTTGACTTATTGGGAGCATAAATTGCTTTCCCCCAATTTAGACATTCCTTTCAGCTCATTAAGTCTATAAAATAATGCCTCCCATATTGATACAATTTATTCTAGTGGCAGGCACCTCATTTTCTGCCACCTTGCTTAGGTCTATGCCTTTGTGGTAATGTAAACCAAGCATCCATATGGGTTTTGCAACAATCTTCCCTCATTATTTATCTAATGTGCTAACTGTGATTTAAGCCATACTTTTACCATAATTCACAATGTGCCATCTTATTCTACAAGAAGCTGCTCCATTGAAAAGGGATGACTGAAAGGAACAAGTCAAAAAAATTTGATAACTGTGAGACTTAAGAATATAATTTATTAGTGGAAGTGGAATTTAGGAATCCTGGATGTGAACCAGTAGATAAACATAGTAGAATAGATAATGCATAATTTGAGGTGATGACATCAAATCAAAATAGAACACAAACTAGTCAAAACTTAAGCAATGTTAGGCACAAATAGTTGTTGCATAACCCTTTCCATGTTGGACAGTAGGCACTTATTTTGCTGGGTTTAGGTCTAAAACCAAATCAGCATAATCTGATAAGTTGAAAATCAACCAATCTGAGCATAAGATGACAAAAATTAATCCATGGTTCCCCTCTACAACTATTTATTTACTGTTACAATTAATCCATGGTTATTTCACAAGAGTTGACAACTCATCCAATCTTGTTTGTGCTGGAACTTTTATACTTTGTCTGATGTGCCTCATTCACTTTCTACACCCAAAGTTTGTAAAATTTCTTAGGACCCCTCATTTGCCTATTGGGCCATGGTCCTCTTTGTGTTGCCATTTAGACCCAAATCTAAAATGGGCCCATATTTGGGATGTGATACCTATTGGATATTCTTATAAAGTTAGAAGATTACTCAATTGACCCCTCAACATTGCTCACCTATTGGGTCGTAACTATCGACCAACATTGTTTATCTTAGAAGTGAATCGGGTGCTAAAACCTGATAGTTGTTTTTGTGAAGTTTTAACTTTTAAGTAATTCAAGGGGTCCGTAAAGCAATTACTATAAAGTTAAACCCTAACTTAATGTTCTTGTAATTAGCCACTTTAAACTTTCAAATAGTGAAGGGTTGTGTGATTTTTGTCCTATTTTGAGGAATATTCTCATGTTGTGCTCTGTCATAATAACTTACAACCCCTTGTCCTTCCACAGTAGCACCAATCAATGACCTTACACCACATTTGATGTTGTTCTTTCCTTACTAAGTTCACATGGTGTCTCTATATTTTATGGTACACATAGTAAAATATTTAATTTTCCCATATTTAATTACACATTGCAAAATCAGCACAACCCCTCTATTATATATTTGGTTTAATTAAAGTTTTATTTTTTCTATGAAGATGATAAGCATGCCTCTAATAACTCAACAACTCATATCAAAGAAGTTTCATTATCATAATTGGTCCACTTTATTTTTCCTCCTTTCCAGCCATTTTACAGGTCAAAATGGGATTTGAATGATGATAAGTGAAAGAAAAGGACATTTAGTGAAAAAGTTATATGGACCTTGTAGCCATGCTAAAATATTGAATTGTGCATTCACAATCGAAAAATTTATCTAACCAATTGACAATGCCAAAAAATTTACACTCTTTTTTTGGTGGTAGAGATTTTGACATCAAAAGAAACTAAAAAGTGAAACTAAAAGTGAAGCTAACATCCAAATCCCACATCTCCAAAGCTTTCTTAAAAGCTTTTTTCAGCTTGGTGAGGTTATCAAACTCTGAAACATCAGAGTCTCCCTCTTGAAAGAATATATTCCCTTCTACTAGTAAAACAAAAAACAATTCAAACTTTGTAGAGACCCAAAGTAAAATAAATTAATAAAAATAAATGTGTAAATTATGTTGAGGGGCCCAAGACTCACATGCATGCCACATGTTAAAATCTAATTGTACTACTGCTACCATTTGATTGTTGCTCATACTAATATTAGTGATTATAAACATCATATTACTCATTTTAAACAAAATCATATATTATCTTCGTGCAACTGTAAAGACTAATTCATTAAGTTGAATGAGACCACAATGAACACTAAAGTTCTCCATCAAGAGTTTTGACGTTGCTTCATTTCAAATGTTAAACTCGAACTCAGAACCTCTAATTAAGTTGAAAGAGACTCGAACAATCTCATTGGGTATACAATATTTAATCATAGTAACTATAATGAGTTTAATATGAAATAGAGTAGAGGACCACTGCATAAAACTCTAGTTTTGAATCAAATGACAGATAGAACTGCATGTGAGTATGGGGTAAGTAGCTCGAACCTCCATGCATTGAGCTCAGATCTGCTTTGTTTTCCCCTTATATATTTAATTTTCCCTTTGCATTGTTTATATGCATTTGGTTAGTGTTCCTATATCTTTTTGAATGTGTTGCATTGCATGGAGTGAAAATTAAAATCAAAAGTAGATATATATGCAACTGCTAAGGTTTGCTCAAACTGCATGGTTTTAGAAAGCCACAATATAATGTCCTAAAAAGGTCAAAAAGGGTTTTTTCATACAATGTTATTGCAATTTTTTTATCAACAAGATGTTCCACTCACTCTTAGGACATGCATACATGCTTCAAAAACTAGAAAAGAAAAAGGCAGAGATTTTTTTTTAATCATCATTTCCACATTTTCTGCTATCAAAAGGAAGCTATAAATTAAAAGATAATATAGGACAAAATAAATAAAGTTTTGTTTGACTAAGGGAAAAAAAATATTTTTAGGGGTAGGGGGTCTATTAGAAAAAAAGATGGAAAAAAGAAAAAAGCAACTAAGAAAACAAAAGTGTCTGTTTTTGAGAGAGGGATAGGACCAAAGAAGCGTGTAGTGCCCTATTTGCTTTTTTAGTTTGGGACCAAACTTGGGTAGTATATTGCATAGTCAAAATCCAAAACCAAATAATCTAATGTTAATCCCTTAAATTGAAGGTCATGGTAACCTTCTCTTCATGCTCCATGTGGCTATTGCTGAATGACTCTAGATAATGACTCTAACCAAAAAAGTTGTCCACTACATGAGCAATCAAACAAAACATTGTAAAATAAAAGTCACAGTCCAAAGTTGATTCATTGTCGTTTTTTGAGACACTTTAGATTCTAAATATTTAGATTTTCCCATTTGGTGAGCTATGCATAGTGTTAGAAAAAATGACATGAAATGAAATAATAATAATAACAATAATAATAATAATAATAATAATACAAAAGAAAAATAAAGATAACCTTAGAAACATTTGGTTGATGTCTGAAGGGGACATGTTTGGTCACATTATAAATATAATTTATACTATCGTGGACATGTCCCGAGTAATTGAATGGTTTTTATTTGTGGTGGATACTAAAGGGAAGACTTAAAAGAAATATATATATCTCAATAAATCTACATTCTTTTTTTCTAAACCCATAATTTATTGTGATATATATCTTGATGCTTTCTGAAAAGAGAGAGACACTTGGATTATATGAAACACCAAAAAGATTAATTAAGGCCTAATTGGGGGGACGTATGTGAGATGGGGAATGAATTCTAGACCACCTCTATTGTTATTATTTATGAGACTTCACACTCAATTGGGACCTCATACAGATGTGCAAAACCACTTATACTCCCACATTTTAAGATAAGTAGGAGTATTTTATTTCCACAATAACATGCACTTGAAGTAAACCTATTCGAGACGTGTCATGCCAAATACTAAATGTAGGTGTAAAACCATTATACTTTTTGTTAGACCAAATTTCTGTTAGTAGATAAATATTGTTTTAGCATGTATAAAATATTTTAAAATAAAATCGTTTAAATTTATCTATATGACATAAGTTATTTTTCTCATTATATGCCTTAAATTAATATTGAGTGCATAACTTTCAAATCATTATACTCTCCAACAAGTCGGCCCTAGTTTTTTCTCTCTAGGTTTTCTCTTCCATTTTCTTCATTGAGGGGTGGTTTTGGGTCAATTCTTGACCTGAAATCACCCCTCTTCATTTTTTTCTCTATTTCAATCTAAATAAGTGATTTTCACATGGATCTAGGTTTTTTCTTTGTGATTTCATCATCTAAGTGTGGTGGTTTGTTGTTCGTCGTCTTGTGCGGCGTTGTTTGATTTCCCGTCTTCTTGCGGTGTTCATTTGATTCATATTGAAAGATTCAATTATTCAATCAAAGATTTGAGCGTCAACGTTGCAAATCCGGAGGCCATGGATATTCCGGTCACTTTAATTTTATCATATATTTTTGTAGGCATTAAGTCGTGATATGCTATTAATTTGGATGTTGCGAGTTTGTTCGGAGATTCATCCCTTACCTTTTTAGCGGTATTGAATGATGTAATCTCTCGATTTGAATGAATGAATATCATTTTGTTTTTGTCAACAAAAAAAAAACTTTCAAATCATTATAGTATATTTTACATTAATGACGATGATTAGTAATCCGTACTTAATGAGGATAATTTTGTAAAATTGTAACTCTGTTTTAATTTATTTATAACTTTTCTCAATTCTCAATATGCGTGAAAAAGATCTAAGATGACTCTTATTTTAAAATAGATGAAGCATCTCACTTCTTTTTTGGATTTTTCATGAGCTCTTTCAATAAAGAATTATCGTATTTTTCATCAAAATTTAAACCGTGTTTTGCCACATTATAGGAGGTTAACATCTTCCGCCAAACCCTTTATTTACCCTATAAAGCACTTTGTTATAGCTCTATCATCTCTATTGAATTCAATTTGAGCCAAGCTATTGTGATATTGGAAATATCATTTATTAATGTAGCCCAAAAATTTCTTTTCTTCACTTCCTCACATATACATGGTTTGAGTGAACCTTATGTGAACAAATACATGGTTTCAGTGAACCTTATATGATACCATGTCCCATCATAACAAATAGCATTTAGAAGTTGGGCCATGCTTGGCTAGTATTATAAAGACACTGATAATAATTAAATTAATTGCTAGGATCACACTATAACAAGATGAGGATTGAGATGGATTTTTCTTATTTACAGAATGGTTCCTATACATTTTACGATGAAATTAAAGGCACTTCTTTTTGGTACACACTACACACATAATCAAAGCTTTAATGAGAAATTGCAGTGAGTGTGTTGGATGGTCCACCAAAACTCATAGCTTGGTTGATTCAGTAATACACCTCTATTTTTCATTGGATCACCTCAAACATTCTCATCGACCGTTGGTCCATTACTTGGTGATTTCATTGACTGCAAGGGGAAGATACACCCATTTTAGGTAACAAAAAATATTGATGTCGGCTTAAGTGATGGGAATTTGTATTTCTACCAATTGTCTTCATGCAAACACAATCATATTAACAATTATTGTCAATAGGTCCCTAAAAAAAAATTATTGTCAATAGGAAAAATAATTTCTCCCTAAGTTCATTATTCTCCTATAGTATTTCTACCTATTTTTTCTGTTTTTTCTTTTATCATATTTTGGTTCTGAAGAAAGATCTAGGACAGCAGGGCTAACAAGTACAATCAAATAGGTGCTCCACACTATGGGGGGATGTTGTCCTTTTGTTTAACCTTATCATACATGTTCTCTCAATAACATGTAAATTCTGAATTTTTAAATTGAAATACCCAATTATTGGTAATTTAACTTTTTTGAAACATATTGACCATTTAATTCTCCCTTCAAAACTTGTTTATATATGAAAATATTTTATGTAAATTCAATGCAAGTTTTAACCAGCAGGACTTGAAGATTAATGTTGTAACAACCCAATCGTGCACTTGTGAGTGTCTATTTAAAGCCAAAACAAATCTTTATATGGACTAATCCACCAAAATTGGCACCAGGGTGAATCGAACTCCTAAGGAGAGCACAATCCTAGGTCTCAAACCAACACTACCATACCAACCCAAGTGGATTAACTTTAATATATATTTTAAATAGTTTTTTAAAAAAAATTATATTTTGTGTTGATTTTAAATATTTATATTTAAGCCTATTTTAGGAAATATTTATATTTAAACCTTATCATCCTAATGAAATCTGAGTGTTTAGGAAACATATTTCTGGGCGAAATGTGTTTAGAAATCTTTGATAACAAGTATCTTAAAAAGAAGTATAAAGGTAGTAATATACATGATATACTAGTAATTCATCCAGAATTACTCAAAAAATTCTATAAAAATATATAGTTAATACAGTAATTTGATAGAGAAGGAAGGGCCGAAGTCTGTTTAGAAAACATTATTTTTGGTGATAAAATGTGTTTAGAAAACATTAATAATAAACATCTGAAAAAGTACTACTATAAGGTAGTAATATACAGGATGTACTAATAATTTGTTCATAACTACTCAAAATATTCTATACAAATATATAGTTAATACAGTAATTTGATCGAAAAGGAAGAGTTGAGGTGTGTTTAGAAAATAATTTTTTTTTGTTGATCAAATGTGTGTAGAAAACATGTTTGGTGATCAAATGTGTTTAGAAAACATTAATAACACGTATCTGAACAAGGATAAGGGACCTTCTTTTCTAGATGGCCCTTTCTTTTTATTGTTGCTTTTTTCTAGTAGTACCAAAAAAATAGATAAGGGACAGAGAAAATAAAAAGGGAAAAGAAGATAAAAGAATTAATTATACTCCCTACGCTAAAAATAATCGTTGAAGTAATAAATTTATCTAAAATATTTATGGCTAATGACTATTATTAAATTATATATAATTTTTTGTATAAATTCTTCTTTTGACCATATGTGTATTATTCACATAATCTACCCGTTTTTGAGATTTTAGTGGCTTAGAATAAACCTTTAATTTGGATCATAATTAATAAATATATAAAACTCTGAAAGTATGAAAATAATTTGCTTCATGATAGTTTTTATCACGTTAAAAAATAATTCAATAAAAATATCAAGTTTCGTACAAAAAAACATTGAAATTTTTATTTGATATCACAATGTTTATACAAACCAATTTCTACGAGCATTTCTAGATACGAAGTCACTAATAATTGCAATACTTTTAATTTAGAAAAAAGATCATCTGCACTAACATCTGACACCTCCCTTTTCGCTTATTCTAGGCTCAAATTTAGACTTAATTTTTAGGCCTAACATGGTCTCCCTCTTCGCCTTGCCTCATACACGACCCTGCTACTTTATTTATATACATTTTTTTTACTATATAAGGACAAATGTTAATATATATTCGTTCAATTTGTCTAAATGAACATTTTCAAAATATCATTCTTTTATAATCTTTTGCAAATAGATAATTAAAAACATTAATTGTCAAAATTACTTGGTGTAATTGGTTTGAGATCTTGGAGTATGCTTATCTCACAAGTCTCGTGTTCGATTTACCCCAATGCTAATTTGATGGATTAGTTCATACCAAATTTTGCCCTGATTTTAAATCGGTCCCCAGTAAATGGTTAATGAAATTGGACTCATTGAATTAGTCAGTCTTTAAGCTTGATATCCAGTTATTTTTTTAAAATATGTGAAAGTCAAATTTTGATACTTATTTTAGGACGAAGAGAGTATTAACAAGTGATATATATATATATATATATATTTTAAAGTAATACATGCATCTAAAAATTTATAGATAATTTTATATTTAAAGACAAATAATTTTTTAATAAGACTTTTATAGTTGTTCACGAGTCCTAACTCAACTAACAAAATTATTAGGTTAGACATTGTAACTAAGGCTCAACCCCGACTTCTCCAATTTTTTTGGAAGGGCCCGACTTCTCCGATTATGTGTGTCACTTTAAAATGACAGTCATTTAATCTATTTAAAAAAAGCCGAGTCTTGTTAACGAGTGTCCTATAAACACTCTTTAAGGGCACTCGTTAACATTTCCCAAAAAAGTTTTATAACCATGGACGAAGAGATAAATTGAACAAAGGAATGAAATATCGATGCAACACCAACAAATGTTAACATGCTATGTTATTTTCCAATCATCAAACCCTAATCAAACTCCAAGATGATCGAACTCTTAACTCATCAATCGAACTATCTACGCACGACGATCCGAACTATTTAGTGACTTGTACCTCTCTTGGTTTTAGTGACAAAAAACCATTCAAATTATTCATTCAAGAAAAATAAAAAACATAAACTTTGACCCCTCTCTCTCTCCTCTCTCTGCCTAATAGTCCACCACAGCCAACAGGCCCAGTGTCTCTCTCTCTCTAAAGCCTAAAGCTACCAAGAGAGAAGAACCTCTCTCTCTCTCTCTCTCTCTCTCTCTCTCTCTCTGAACCCAAGTTTTTCTGATTCTTCAGCAAACTCAGAGGTACTCTTTTGGTGGGTTCATCTTACTTTCCCTTTTAACGTTTCACTTTCCATTTCTCTTCAAGTTTATCTCTTTTTTCTGCATCTGGGTCTCTCTCTTTCTCTTTGGATCTGCAATGATTCTACCCTAATTCATGTTTCCTTCATCAAGATCCATTTTTTATTCACTTCCATCACTTTCATTTTTCTCCTTATGGTAAAAATCTGCATTTTCAACCAAATTGACTCATACTTTACTCTTTTCTCACTCTTCTTAGTCCAACCCTTCATAATTGTTACTATTTGAATTTTATTAATTAATTCATATTCTTAGTTATTATTATTATTATTAATTTTGTTTTTTTAAATTTATTGAGACAATTATTATTGTTGTCTTGTTGGTTACTCATCACTGTTGAACTTTATTAATTAATCTAATGATCATGTTCTGCATGCAGTTTACTACTCATGTTTCATAGTTGATTTGCTAAATGGGTCCTAGGTTATGTTATGTTCACTGTTTGTTTATGAACAATATGTTGTGTCTGAGGGATTAGGTTGGCTAATTATGTTTTTAAGGTTTTTGTTATGTTATGATGTACAAGTTTTGTGTTTTAGTGGGAGTGGTTTTTTCACTTATTTGCTTGATCTATTTGTCTTGTGTTGAATGTGAGCTAATTGTTTGTTGGTTAATTGATTTTTTTGATACCAAGTGTATGTTTGGTTCTGCCGTGACAAAAATTGATTTTGTAAATTGATTTTACTTAAAAGTGAATTGATTGTAAATTGGTTTATGTTTAATTACATCTACGTAAAAGTGAGTTGAACCATAAATTTCCGTGTAAAAATCATGTTTACACTGGAAAGCTACAAATTCTAGCTTCAATTCTACTTGAGAGCAACCAAACATGTTAAAATCAATTTTACACCTTCGGAATCAATTTTGGTTACTCCAAATGTGGAACCAAACACAGGTCAAGTATTTTGGGTGGGCGATGAGTTTTGCAAAATCACTGCAGCACTGTGAATTTCTTCAAGCTGTGATGTGTTGTTTTTGATCAAATCACAGTGGCTCGCTGTAATCTTGTCAATCTCACTGCTAATCCAATCATGCTCTAAGTCTTTCTTTAATGGATTTTTGAAGATTACTATTTGTTTACATGTTAAGCTGTTATTGTTAACCTGAGCATGTTTATCCATACTGTGTTGAAATGGCTGACAGTTTTTTTTTTCCGTTTGATAGGTTGTTTGTTACTTTTGAAGACTCAAATGGATTCTAAACCATTAATTTGGTCAATCTGATTTCAATTGAAATTCTTTAGCATTTTCTGATGGACTCGAAAACTAGTGCTAGATCTCTCTCAAAACAACATCAGAAAACATCCGGGATTCAAACACCTGAGGCGAAAGACCTCAAGTTTTCTTCGCTGTCGCTTCAAAAGACAGGGAAATCTGAGCCTGAAGATTTGTCCAAGTCTGTACAAAACACATCAAAGCAGAATGTCGGCGAGATTTATGAAAGTAAGAAGTTTGGTGTTCCGTCTCAAAAGGGTTCTTCTGCTGATTCATTGAGTAGTAAATTCGGTTCTGGTGCCTCCTCATCCGTTGTTAATGTGAACACAGGCTCACAAGAAAGCTCTATCGATCAAGACAAAAAGACTTCAGAATATGGAAGTGTGAAAAACAGTTCTGTTTCTGCGAAAGCTAGCGATGGTGCCAGCAGTATTGCGAAGACAAGTGGCAGTGCTAAGATCAGTGATCGAGCTGATTTTGTTGAGAGTGGTAAGAGCAGTATTTGCAGAGGAAGTACAAGCAGCGATGTGAGTGATGAGAGTACTTGTAGTAGCTTTAGTAGCAGTGTAAACAAGCCTCACAAAGCAAATGACATGAGATGGGAAGCTATCCAAGTGGTTAGAACTAGAGATGGAGCATTGGGTTTAGGCCACTTCAGACTTCTGAAGAGATTGGGTTGTGGAGATATTGGAAGTGTTTACTTATCTGAGTTGAGTGGAACTAAATGTTACTTCGCAATGAAAGTGATGGACAAAGGGTCTTTAGCAAGTCGTAAGAAGTTACTTCGTGCTCAGACGGAACGGGAGATTCTTCAGTCACTTGACCACCCGTTTCTCCCAACTTTGTACACTCATTTTGAGACGGAGAAATTTTCATGCTTGGTGATGGAATTCTGCCCGGGTGGAGACCTCCATACTCTTCGGCAGAAACAACCAGGGAAGCATTTTCCTGAGCAGGCAGTGAAGTATGTTCAATTTATAATTTAGTTCATTGTCCTTTTGATTTCCTTCCATTAGTTTTAATAACTCTTTGCCACAAGGAAGTGATTGGTTCTACAATTTTGTTTGCTTGAAACCATTAATTTGGCTTTCAAATAATTAAAAATGTTTTCATCCCATTATAAATGACGCACCTTATATTTTATTGAATTGTAGAATTGGGGAAAAAAGGTTGTTATGTATTTGTGGATGATATGTAACAGTTCATGTGAAATCTGGACCAAATTTCAGATTGAATGATTTACACCGTGTATGATTCAAACGAGGAGAGGGGAATATTTAATTATATATTTTGTTTGATTGAGAGCAGGGTAGGGGAGAGGAGGGATTCTATTGGATATTTTACTGGCTCCAAAATTTTCCCTGCAAAACTCTTTGATTGTGTATATTGGCCATTTTGCAATGGAACCTTCCTGTTTCTGTACCTTCGTAGTCTTGTTACACTCCTATTTATGCACTTTATTGAAAGTACTGTATTCTAAGCCTTCGAGAATTGGGATTACATACTTGCATGTATTGCTTTTGTTCTGTTTATAGTTTGCCTTTTTTGAGTCCTGTATGAAGTCAAATATTGTACTCCTGCCAAGCAATTTCAGATATCAAACAAATACATATTCTCGATTAGAGTAAAATACAATCTTTGAAAGCTTGTTTGTGGGAAATAAATTAAGTTGAAATTTTTACCGCCACTAATTGAAACAAGTCTTGAGAATCTGTTTAATTTCATTTACTGGGATATTTTGCTTGATTATTCTCAGATTCATAAACCTCTTCAGTTTCTGATACTCAAGCCTAATGATGATTTCTTTGATTGTTTTCGTAAGATGTTAATTTAATTTGATGGTAACAATCTGCTAATTTCTTCATAACTTGCAGATTTTATGTGGCAGAGGTCCTACTTGCAATGGAGTACCTACACATGCTTGGGATTGTATATCGTGATCTTAAGCCAGAAAATGTTCTTGTTAGGGATGATGGACATATTATGCTCTCCGACTTTGACCTTTCCCTCCGATGTGCTGTTAGTCCAACCCTAGTTAAATCCTCGTCCATTGATTCAGAGCCTTTAAGAAAGAATACTGGTTACTGTGCTCAGCCTGCATGTATTGAGCCGCCATCCTGCATTCAGCCATCCTGTGTTGCTCCTACTTCGTGTTTTTCACCCCGGCTCTTTTCTAGCAAATCAAAGAAAGAACGGAAGGCCAAAACCGAACTTGGCAATCAAGTCAGTCCTCTACCCGAGCTCATTGCAGAGCCCACCGACGCTCGCTCTATGTCATTTGTTGGAACTCATGAATACCTGGCACCTGAGATAATCAAGGGTGAAGGTCACGGCAGTGCAGTTGATTGGTGGACTTATGGGATCTTTCTATACGAGTTGTTGTTTGGCAAAACTCCGTTTAAGGGATCCGGGAACCGAGCCACGCTGTTTAACGTGGTAGGTCAGCCGCTGCGATTTCCAGAAGCACCTGTTGTTAGCTTTGCAGCAAGGGATCTTATCAGGGGTTTGCTTGTAAAGGAACCTCAGCACAGATTGGCTTATAAAAGAGGCGCAACCGAGATTAAACAACATCCCTTTTTTGAAGGCGTGAATTGGGCCTTGATCCGATGTGCTACACCACCCGAGATTCCAAAGGCTGTTGAGTTTGAGAAGATACCTTCCCCAGCTGCATCATCTGCCGGCGAAAAGGCCGTTGTTAACCACATGTCAACAGCTCCTAATCAGAAAGGTTCTGACAATTATCTGGAGTTTGATTTCTTTTAGAGATATAAGACAGACAATATATATTGATTGCAAAAAAGATGGTTTTCTTTTAGAGGTGGGAGGGAACTATTTTTTAATGTTTCAAGGAACAGATGATGAGGAATTGTATGTTTGTTTTTGTTGGGTATTTGCTGTTTCATATTTGTATGGCATCATAATTTAATGCATAGCTTCTCTGTCATCTCAAATGCATAAAAACAACCACCATTTCTTCACTATCTGCCAAGCTTGCTAATTTTGGTGAATGGTGATGATAGTGATGTTCATTAAAGGCCCTAATGGGAAAAGTATGCAATTGTAAGAAAGGGACATTTTTTTTATGCCAAGGGACTCACCATTGAGCCTGTACACATTGTCAAGAAAAAACAATGTCTAAATCCAAAATCAACTAAAATACAAATAGTTAGTTTATGTGTTGTACTTCTGATTATGCCAGCATGGTTAGTAAGATTTCTTTTTCCATTAGCATCCATGTGAAAATCTGAGCACATATATGGTTGTTGAGCTTGCTGGGAATTCATTTTGTCATTTTCCATATACCATAAATAGTGTTGAAATACATTCGAAGTAGCAAAATGTGCGGTGGAAGTGAAGCTGATAATTATGGCGTGATTTGATCCGTAGTTCCAATGATCAATTTTCGGATATTGTTGAAGCTTTAGGGTTGAGGTTAGCCTTCCAGTTCGCTTTTGACATGGGTTTTCTCTAAGTGGTTGTTGAAGGGGATTTATGTGGTTCGTAGTTTGCATGTATGATCATGTTATAAGAAATGCTAATGGTGCTACTCACTCACATGATATTATTTTCAAAGGAAATTTTCCGTGACACCTTCGGAAGGCTAGTGGGCAGTGGCCCGTTTCCATTTACAACATGAAGGTTGCTTTACATGTCTCTCATTTTTGCTCAAAATTCTCTCAATTTATTAGAACGTGTCTTTCGATTGTATAAATCTATCGAAAACTCTCTTTCAGGCTTGTTTTTTCTGAACATTCATCAGAAGTTATCATCTGATCAATTTTTTTCAGGGTTGAACAACCTGGAGTAGTCCTAAAGAGCAACCTTCATACACTGTCTATATATACACACACATTAAAAGCATTATTTTAGTGATTTAGAAATATCTGTTAAATTCTTATAAATATATCCTTGCTTAGCTGAAGAACAAATCTGTTATAAAAGAGTACAATTGCCCTAATGGTGCTTTTCATGTTGTCCTCTTGGATTTTCAGACAGCGATACTAGGTTTATAGTCGGCTTGAAATATTGATGACGCTCAAAATATACAAGTCTTCAACAAATGCATGTATATAACACTATGAAGAAAAGCTTGCATAAATTGTTTTATTGTATTCTCAAGTGTTTGTGTTTTGTCTTCTTGAGGGATTCAGCCGATACTACTGGCAGGGCCGTTCTTGTAAAATTGGAGGCCCGACTCTCTAGTGAAGATAGACTCCTAATAAAAAATGATTTTTTTTAAAGAGAAAAAACAACTTTATAATGTTTGTTTTATTTTATGATTTGAGAGAATAATAAAGTTTGTTTTACTTAATAATAGTAAAGCAACAAAAATTATGGGTGTTCATGGGTTGGTTCAACCCATAAAACCTGGTAGCACCCAAAAAACCTCAAAAAATGGGCTGAGTTGGGTAATTGGGTGAGTATGGTTTCTAAAAATGAAAAACCGATAAAAATAAATGGGTCTCCGGTAAAATCAGACCCAAACCCAAAAAAACTCACTTACACAATAATGTTATTATTTTTTATCTTTATTTTCATAGGGTAGAAGAAAGTTATATTTCCAAAACATACACACTGTACCTTATATATTAAAAATCAAAACATACTAGAGTTACATATTAATATGTTGCACTTTTTAGTTATTTTGATACTAATGCAATTTTATGTCATGCAACTTTAGTTTATTGCAAGTATTTTATGATGGAGTTTATTATTTGATATTCTATGATGCATAAAAATATTGTAAAATAAGTTAAACATTTTTTTTAAGAAAATTGAAAAGTAGAGCACTATTTTAAAACAAAATTACGAGGACTTATCATTTAATCATTTAATATTAAAAAAATAGAAAAATAAGTTGGGTAACCTATTACCCAATCCAACTCAACCCAAAAATTAATGGGTTTGCCCAAACTCACCCAATAGTATAACGGGTGGTTATGTTATCTCACCCAAACCGGAGTACCCTATTTGATTTGGGTTTGAGTTTGGCCAAACTCACCCAAACCCTAGCAAAAATCTAACGCACACAAAACAATGAAAAAAAGATGCGGATCCATTTTACTATAGTGAAATTAAAATCAATTTTTTCTCTATTTTTTATATTCAACAGCATGTAGTTTTAAACATGATTATAAAATATGATACAATACAATTATAAACATGATTAAATATGATTATAAAATATCAAACCAGGTCTAGAAAGATTGATCATCCCAAACCTTTCGAATGAAGTCTCTTTACTGGAATACAAGGGGCTTGGCTAACTCCCCTGCAAGGTTAGCCCTTAAAAGGCTTGTGCTTTTGCATAGACATGACATTATTCTAATTACTAAACCAATGATCAATTTTTGATAGTTTCCCTAGAAGATGGTTAAGTTCTTAGCAATTGAAAATGTTTGCTATGAACTTTAGAAACAACTTATTCCCTAACCTATGGTGCTTTTGTAAAGTTAACATAGGTCCTGTCATTATTTCTTGTGAAGAACAACAAGTAGCTTCTAAAACTTTGGCTATCTCAGCTGTATATGCTTCTACTAATTATATCAAAAGAAGACAGTTATGGAGCCCTCTAAGTCATTTGCAATCTCAATAGGGAATTTAATGCTATCATTGGTGCACAATTGGTTGCCTATGGATGAATTTCACAATTGGTTAGAGTCAAATTCCCTGATTCATATTACACCTAGAGGCTTAGAGTTCTCCTGATCTAATGGAAGGAGAGAGAGCATAAATACTCAAAGAACGCTAGACAGATCAGTTTGTAATCATTTATGGTTATACATGTGTTGTTCCTTATCTTGTTCAACTCTCACACAACACAAATCTGACCATTTTCCCTTATTGCTTGAGTTTCAAGTTACCTCAGTTACTTTTGCTTCACAATTTAAGTTTCAACAGATGTGGACTCTTCACTCAGATTGTAAAGAAATAGTCAATTCTTGTTGGAACACCAATTTCCTTGGTTCTCCTATGTACATTATGTCTAGTAAATTGAAGCTTTTAAAGGATAGACTGAAAGTGTGGAACAGAAACTTTTGGAGATGTTTATGTAGCAGTCAACCTTGCCGAAGACAAGTTGAATCAGATTCAAAGTAGAATCAACTTGCAAGGTTCCACTGATGATTTGTTAAATGAAGAAAAACTTGCTCAGACTTCCTTTGAACTTTCCCTAAACAAACAAGAAATCTTTTGGAAACAAAAAGCTAACCTAAACTGACACCTTGATGGAGATAGAAACACCAAATACTTTCACAAAATATCCAATGTCAAAACCACCAAGAAATTGATCACCACTCTACAAGATGGAGAGAATGTTGCCATTGATTCATCACAAATTGCAACTCATAATGTTAATTATTATAAATCTTTATTTTGTACTAACTTTGTTTTGCAGGAACACTTACTTGTTGAAGAAGTACCAAGCTCATAACAAATGATATCAATGCAGTTCTCACAATTCTTACATCTTTGGAGGAGATTAAAGCATCAATTTTTGCTTTGAATAAAGATAGTGCTCCTGGTCCACATGAGTTTGAAGCATTCTTCTTTCAAAAATACTGGCAGATCATTAAAGAAGATATCACGAATGTAATGTTGGAATTTTTCACAAAGAGTTGGATATTGCTTGGCTATAACTCATATACAACGACTTTGATCCCTAAGATTGCTAATGCCACATCCATTGATCAGTATAGGCCTATAGCTATGACCAATTTCAAATTTAAAATCATTACAAAGATCATAGCCGAAAGATTATCTCAATTGATGCCAATAATTACTATCTCAATTGATTACTGAATATGAATAGTACATATGATAAATAATTTCATTGATAAATAACAAACAAAAACACAATTGACTTTTAAAGATTAAAGAAACATAGCCCGTTAAGACGTGCATGGTACAAATTAACACACTAGTTCTCTACATATTTACACAAAATATGGACGTATAAATTACTTTGACAGTATGAGAAATAAAGTTAGTTATGAATATTTTTTACAAGGGAAATGTTAACCAGTGTCCTCGGGGCATTAGTTAAAGGCTTTAAATGCTAACTTATTATGAAAATATGTGTAATCAATGCATCAGAAATCGAAATATGGGATGTTCATCTATTGGTTTTACAAGCGTGATTTTGTTTTTTTACAGATCCGGGTTTGCCCCGGTCAAGAAGGCTAATAGTGAACATCATAGAGATAGGAAATAAATGAGGTGTGAATGTGATGCAAAAATGTATCTGTCTAAAAGGGATTTCTCAATGGTTTGCTGAGTAGTTTAGTAATAATAATATACACATTCATAAACTTTTGGAAGATGAAGTGCACCTTTTACATGCTTATCAGAAGATTCATGAGGCTGATCAAAAATAATGAATCTCAAACAATTTTCAGTAATACAAATGATGAGTACAAAGAGCAATTGATCGAGAATACAAGTATGGATAACGAGAACAATTTGTTAATGGGAAAGTACTGAAAGTAAGATAGATTTAAGAACAAGTTTAAGAATAAGAAATCATTCCAAAGAATACCAAAGGGAGGTAGTAGAGACTTTCATCAATTTTCTTCATGCCCTTCTTGTTAACTATTATTGCTCCATTTTATAGAAGGTTAGAGAATATTATCCGTTAATTGTTGGATCAAGTGACACATGTCCCTTTTCTCTAACCAATTGTTGATTCCACTTTGATGACTTGACTTTGTTTAGATTTGAATCATAACAGTGCTCTTAAAAAATACATGTATATTTTGTTGAAAGATAAATGATTAAAATAAGATGTGTATTAGTTAAACTCAATAAACTTTCGATTACATTCTATATTGACATGAATACCCTTTAATTTTTTTTTAAAATTTTCAATCATTGTCTTTTTTTATTTATTTTTATTTCTCTTACTCTTACTCTTATATCTTAACTTCCTCCTCCTCTTCCACTTCCTTTGTCTCCATCTCCTTTCAAATTCAAAAAGGAGGAACCAATTAGAAGAATCGAGAGGTGCAACAAAACATAAGAATATAAAAGGAGGAATCAATGGAGAGAGGATCGACCAAACGGAAGAATCAAATAATGAAGAACCGATTCAATCAGAAGAATCAAAAGGAGGAAGACAATCACACAAAAGAAACCAACAGGGGGGAAAGCAATCCAATCAATCAGAAGAATCAAAAGGGGTAAGAAACTCACCAAACAACTAAATTGTGAGCACTCGACTTACAAAACAACCAAATTGTGAGCACTTTCTTGACTGACCCAACAACTAAACAAATTGAACCAAACGAAACCAAGTCGAACTGAACCAAAGCAACCAGGACAGAGACAGAGACGAACAACCAGCTAACCAAACACAAACACAAAGAAAAGACACAGTAGACACAGAAAAGACACAATCACACACATTAGCACCAAAGACACAAACCGCCACAACAACAAATCAAGTCGATAATGAAAAGGCAACAAAAAACACTACTCCAAATGCCAAATACCAAAGAGCATATTTTCTTTCTTTCTTCTTATAACAATGCCGACAATTATACTCCAAATACCAAATAGCCTATTTTCTTTCATCACAAACACTACAAAATCACTTGCCAACAAAAACAAACACTTTGCTCTCAATAATAAAATTAGGCTACGTAACTCGCCGCCTCACTTTGCGTGCCTTTAATTGACGAACCAATCAAACAAAACAATATGTTGCCTTTAATTTGACGTCCACCACACTCTCTTTAAACCCAACTATCATGAAAACTTTTAAACCAAAATAGAGAAGCAATAATATGTGCAAACGGAAGGCCAAGAATTCCAAAGCAAATCCCCGTAAATCAAGAAACAGAATAAAGCAATGAAGCCAACAAATATCCAATCCAATAACAAAGAACAAATCGTATACCCACTTGTTAGGTTTGATTGTCAAGTTTCTTGAATAAAGGAGGTTAAAAATTATTAGCTATTGAAGAAGTCCCACATCGATTAGTCTGGTGAAGCAAGGGGAAGACCAAGGCTATATATTGAACCTAAGTTCTTTGTTTTTAGATGCACCAGTCAGTAACACTTTAAGCTTATATCTGACTTAGTTTAAATATTTGCTTTGTGAGAGTGTGGTTGTATTGGGCCATTGGGGTGAGAGTGAGAGAAGTCTATGTGTTGTAAAAAATTTCACATAATAATTCTCTGGTTGTCCGTTTAAACAACGGTCGTGGTTTTTCTCCGGTTTTGAAGTTTCCACATTATATTCTTGTGTAGTGATTGTGTTTATTTTTCTTCTTCAGCCATGTTATTTCCTAACACCACTAACAAGAGAACTCAACAAATTAGAATTGAGAGCTTCATCCGGACAAAACCACCAAATATGTGAATCACATGGAGAGAAACAAAAATAAGCTAATCAGTGAAATCAAACAAAAAAGCTAACTGAACCTGATTTGCAGAGAACGAGAGACAAACAAAATTGGTCAGATCACTGAATCCCACAATCAAACGAAATACACTTTTTTTTTTGAGGGAATCAAACGAAATACACTTGTTTCCCAAACTTTTGGAAACTCGATAAGAATAACGACAATAAGAGGATTAAACCACGCTCTTAATACCATCTTAGCAATCTAAGGTTTTAGAAAAAGAATAACAAAACGGATAAGGTTTCAATAATATTAGAATAGCATTAAAAAAGTTATAAGAAAATATATATAATAAAACTATAAACTAACATACCCAATAGCATAGCACATTACTTTATTATCTAACAAACAGGCACCCTTAAATCCCATGATCACTTTCAAAACAACCGCTATTTTTATGAATTTATCTGGGTTTCAAATTCCGTCAACGCTATATGGCTATAGAAATAGACGACACCTAAATCTTAGGAGTATAAAATATGTGTAGTTACGTAAATATGGCTATAGAAATAGACGACACCTAAATCTTAGGAGTATAAAATATGTGTAGTTACGTAAATTCAATTTAACGTAACACTACATGATCTAAAACAAGGTATGTCAATTATCAAACGTAGGAAATGATAAGATGTCACTTGTGTACACAATGGTGAGTTAATGAAAGACTTTGTAATTCAATCTTCAGCATTTCATCAAATTTAGTCACCTTCAACGAATGTTTGTGAGAGATATATGAAGATTTAAGAGTGAGAGATGGAAAAAGGTTTTTAAAAAAATCATACTCCCTCCCTTCCGTTGTAAATGAGCTTTTTGTTCATTTCACGCATATAATAAGAAAAAATGTATATAAAAGAAAGAGAAAAATAGTTTAAATTGTCTTGTCAAATATTGGTGCATCTTCATTATCATAAATGCAAATTAATATTACCTCCTGAATTGGAAATGACAAAATTAATATTAATTAGAGTTATAATTGAAAAAAATAATTAATATTGTATTGAAATGTGAAATGAGTTAAATTTTTTGAGACATTTTTTTGTTTACAATTGACTCAATTATATTATAGGTCAAAGGGAGTATGAACAATGAAATTTTTGTTTGTACTTGTGATAAAATTTTGGTTCAAAGATGACATCAAAATTACCAAAGTACTCCCTCCGTCTCAAATTGTTTGTCGCTTTAGGAAACAAATTTGTCTTAAATTGTATCTCGTTTTACAATACCGATGAAACATTAATGTTACTTTGTCTATTATATTTTTTACTATTAATTACTTTCTCTCCTTCCAAGTCATTCATCTATCTTTTCTCTATCTTTTTATTAAGGATAATTTTGTAAAACAATAGTATAATATATCTTTTTTTACATAAAATTAATTACATTTTTTAATGCGTGTGAAATGTCCAAAACATCGTACAATTAGTGACGGAAGAAGTAACAAAATCTCAAATACTTACACGAAATTATTTCGTGAAAAAGTAATTTAGGTTGACAGATGACATCACATTTTCAGGCTCACATACTTACACGAAAGTATGAGAAACTCGAGTTAGACATCTGTCCCTTTTTATTGCAATAATCGAAAATGTAGAACTCAAACTCAAGGGTATGATACGGTGGATAATAATACTATTATGAATTCAAATATACCATAGAGTGAGAAAACAAACTCTCATTCTGCCTAATCATAATAATTCACTCCTTCCATTCAAATTAATTCGTTTTACATACATACATACTACTAAAACACAATTCTAAACGTTATAAAAAAACCACTTCTAAAAAACATAACAAACCTTTTTTTTAACATGCTAGCCAACTCTTTCTTTATTGCATAATACTTCCTTTTACCTTATGACCATACTCGAATCTCTATCAATGATCACATCCTTGAATCATTGGCAAAGACGTGCTCTTGATGAGGTACAATGACATCAAGAAGATACGGTCCAGGGGTGTCCAACATCTTCTTAATAGCTTCTCTAAGCTCTTCCTCTTTTGTCACACGAGCCGCAGGTATTCCACAAGCATATGCAAATCCAAGCATGTTCGGAAAAATCTCTTCTTTCCTAGAAGGGTCTCCAAGATAAGTATGACCTCTATTTGACTCGTAGAATCTATCTTCCCGTTGAACAACCATTCCCAAATGTTGATTATTCAACAACATTATCTTTACTGGAAGATTTTCTGCTCTTATAGTAGCTAACTCTTGAACATTCATCAAAAAACTACCATCTCCGTCGATGTCAACAACGATGGCATTAGGGTTAGCAATTGTGGCACCAATTGCAGCAGGTAATCCGAAACCCATAGCACCAAGTCCACCAGAAGTTAACCACTGTCTAGGTCTCTTGTATTTGTAAAATTGAGCAGCCCACATTTGATGCTGTCCAACACCAGTAGTAACAATAGCATCACCATTAGTCAACTCTTCAAGCATCTTAATTGCATATTGAGGCGAAATGGCATTCTCAAATCTCTTAAAACCAAGAGGAAATTTCAGCTTCTGCACGTTCAACTCCTGCCTCCATGCCTCAAAATCAAGTTTTCCCTTGATTCCTTTACTCTCCAAAACTCTATTAAGACCTTCCAACGCCACCTTCATATCAGCACAAATCGACACATGTGGAATCTTATTCTTCCCAATCTCTGCTGAATCAATATCTATATGAACAATCTTAGCCCTACTAGCAAAAGCTTCTAACTTTCCAGTAACTCTATCATCAAACCTAACCCCAAAAGCAAGCAACAAATCACTATTATCAACAGCATAATTAGCATAAACAGTACCATGCAAACCCAACATTGAAAGAGAATATTCACCTCCAATAGGGTAACAACCAAGTCCCATTAAAGTACTCGCAACAGGAATACCGGTTAGTTCAACAAACCGGATTAATTCATCACTAGAATTTAAACAACCACCCCCAACATACAAAACTGGTTTTTTAGATCCTACTAATAATCTCACAACCTGTTCTAGTTGGGACTCACTTGGCCTTTGCTGATGTAATCTGGAGAGATATCCAGTTAGCTTAGTGGGTTTGGCCCAATTAGGAACCGCAAGTTCTTGTTGAATGTCTTTAGGCATATCAATGAGAACCGGGCCAGGCCTACCTGAAGTGGCCATAATGAAAGCTTCTTCCACAACCCTAGGAATATCATCGACATTAAAGATGAGGTAGTTCTTCTTTGTGATAGGTTTTGTAACTTCAATAACTGGGGTTTCTTGAAATGCATTTGTACCCATCAAGCTCCGTCGAACTTGACCAGTGATAGCAATGAGCGGGACACTATCCATCATAGCGTCTGCGAGGCCGCTGATTATGTTGGTAGCACCGGGACCGGATGTGGATATGCAAACACCAGGGATACCGGAGGAGCGAGCGTAACCCTCAGCCGCAAATATTCCACCTTGTTCGTGGCGGGGAAGTATGTTTCGGATTGTTTTGGAGCGGGTTAGAGCTTGGTGGATCTCTGCGGAAGCACCACCGGGGTAAGCGAAGACAGTGGTTATGCCTTGACGCTCAAGTGCTTCAACGAGAATATCGGAGCCTTTTCGAGGTTCAGTGGAGGAGAAACAAGAGTTGAAAGCCTCACCGGTGGTGGAAGGTGGTAAGGTGGAGTATGAGATACCAATGGTGAGGGGACGAGAGTGGGTAGGTTTGGGTTTTTTGAAAATGTGAGATAAAAAGAATGTCGTGCCGTACGAATAGAATAGAGATCGGTAAGTAGTGGCCATTGTTGAATGCAGACTTAGGTTTACAAGTTAAAAGGTATAATGTATGTTCATTACTACTGGTTACAAGATTATCTATTTATATTAGTATTATCATGAGATGAGTTGAGAATGTTTTCTTTGATTTTTACTTTTTTGCCCTTGCAGTTGAGTCTCATTAACTAATTGTTTAAATCCAGATGTTAGAGTAGTTTGATTATAAAAAAAGGGTTATGTTGTACCCTAAAGGCACCGGTTAAAGAAACAAAAAATGGCAAGTTTCCATTGAATTCAACAATTTTTTAACGTCTAAATAGTTAAATCTATCAATTTTCATCATTTCTCACTTCAACATTTTTAAATTTGTCCTCTTAACCAATGCCCTAAGGGCACTTTTTAGCATTTTCCTAAAAAAAAAAGTAAGGAAATAATAAGAAGTCTAATGAGGAAACTTTATCTTAGAAATTGTGCATTTATTACATTGAAACTTTAAAAATTCACATTTGCTTCGTTAAACTCATCAATTACTTTTATTTTTTCTCCTTAAAGAGTGTCTAAAGACATTTGTTAACATAACCCACAAAAGTACTGTAAATGCTTCAATTTTCTCTCTCTCTAGGATTCAATAATGATGACAAAAGGTAAATATAGGTTTCATAGTTTAAGACGTTGTTATCGGTTCTAGTAGTAGACTGTCAGAATATTTTCACAATCTATCTGCCTACTAATAATAAATAAGGAGACATACAGGTAGGGTTGGACAAATACCCGCATCCCGACCCAAATCACAATGACCGCAACAAAAAACCGAAACGGGTCGGTTACAATCGAGTCAGAAATCCGCGGGCCCAAAATTGCGGTTTTATACGGTGCCAAGTGGGCGGTTGCGGTTCATAAAACTACAACCATCGGTGCCCGATACCCGAACATTTAATTTTTATTATTATTTAATTTAATATACGACATCGTTTTATGTCATAAGAATAGAAAACGACTGTGTTTTGGTATTGTATCTTAGTGAAATAAAAATAAATTTCTCTCTCATTCTCGGAAGACACAACTCTTAACCCTAATCTTCTACATCCAACCCATAGCGGCGAATCACTCTCACCCATCGTCGTCTCTCACTCATCCATCAACCGCCTTCGAACTCAACGAGAATCTTATTTGTTGGGCGAGTTGACCTTACTTCACCAATGAGTTTCTTCCAACTCTGTCATGTGGGACTTTAGACCATCATTGCTCGTTGGTCGTTACATTTCTTCGCAAAACGATTTTTTCTTGTTTCAAGATTTTAATCTCTGACTTGAATTGTAAGGTGAATGACCATGATCGTTACACGATTTAGCTTGATATGTTTCTTTTAATCTCATTACATGCACCTTTCGTTCTTTTGCTCAATTAAAATACAAAATGTGTTGAAAATAAATTAAAAGTACAAAGAAACCAATATGAACTTGATTTTATACTATTTACAAGGATTGTGGATTTTTCATAAGATATTTTATAATATAAGTTAACAAGTGTCATAAAATAGATTGGTAAATTAAGTTTCATTTATAATGTTTTTTATAATATACATTTTTACAAAATGTATATAATGTTTTTTTGACTATTTTTTTTAAGGAAATGTTTCTTTGACTATTGAATTGAATAGAAAAACACAAAAAGGTTTTTGATTTAAAAGGATATCAATTACGTACTTCTTGCGATTTTTCCTAGTTGGGACAAAGATAAAATAAAGGTTTTGTTTACTTTTGTTTGATATTTTGAGTTTGATTTTCAGAATCAATATTTGGATTTCAAAACGTGTTCTTTTATCAAAAAATTGATTTGACGAAGGCAACATTTTGTTAATAACTGCAAAAAAA
>Ga0228710_1001616_pt1 | contig 34198 bp, 18 predicted proteins | sample MedpolnodulmetaG_FD_177995 | JGI IMG/M metagenome (GOLD analysis project Ga0228710, IMG submission 177995) | Root nodule microbial communities from Medicago polymorpha collected in Santa Monica, California, United States - pink nodules | ecosystem: Host-associated > Plants > Roots > Nodule... | reverse complement strand
GTCCTCCCATCCACACAAGCTTAGTGTGTATTGTCAACTTAGCCTTAGCCACATCCATTAGGTTTGTGTTAAATTAATGACAATTTACGTACATTTTCTTTTGTATATTTCTTGTTGTTCTTCGGTTATCATACAATTTTGTCGATTATAACGAACTTTGACAAAATTATATATGAATTTGGGAAATCATGGGTAGTTACACCTAAGTTTTGTCCATAAAATGAATCATTCCAAAAAATTAGGGGGGAAAAAAAGTATTAACATACCTGAACAGCAACAGCCAAACCATCAGCAAGAAGTGATGATGTCAACCAGATTTGTAAGCAAGGTTGAAATGCAGCCATAGGAACTGAACCTAACCTTGCTGCCAATGATGCTGCAAAGGTCATACAGAATGTCACTGCTACTACTCTTGCCAACAATAAACCACCTGTTGTCAACAACCATGGAATTACAAACAACAAAATCCAACATAAGAAATGCAAATTTTCCTATAATTGTATGTGGAAAAAATTGGAGATAAAACAATGGAAGAGATTAATTGGTATGCATATGCACAAGTATTAGTGTCGAAAATAACACGTTTATCCAATTACATATAATAATTGAGAATGCTATTTAAACAACTAAAAATTGACAACATATTTGAGGAGAGAGAAAAAATTAATAAAAAAAGAAATCGTATCGGCATCCTATATAAATGCGTTGTTGGACAACAAAATAGTTTTACAAATAACATTTCTCATACCACTTTACTATATATGTTTAGTTTAAACATCTTACCATTTTTAAGAAACCGGAATATCTGCAAATCCTTAAGACTTGGAGGTAGGATATGAACTTTTTTCATTAATAAAATTAAGAGGGTGAATGCCATCAAGTACCTACAAGGATAAATGAACATTTTGTAAGATATAATTATAAGTAGAAGTGTAAATTATAATTCATTTATTTTATTTTATTGAAGTGTAATTGCTACAGTCAAACATTAGAATTCATTTAAAATGAGAGAAACTTAAAATTTCACTAGTGAATGAGTTTTTCTTTTAAATTTGGCACAAAAACATAAATCAACCAAATTCAAGTTTTTTTTTCTTTGGCAATGGCAAGTCAAGCCTAAACTTTAAGTATGTTCGACCAGAACAAAGAATGATTCACCAACATTATATTATAATTAATTTTTGTTAGTATCATTATTAAAGTGATATATAAGAACTTACTGGGAGAAAACATGTGAAATGGCTGCACCATTGAGTCCCAATTTCAAATAAAAGATGAGTATTGGGTCCAATATGACATTCAATGTGTATCCCGCAACTGCATAAAACCCAATCATAAAAAAATAAAAATAAAAACTAAGTCAGCAAAAATATTTGAATATGAAAATGAAACAAGATATATATATTTTTTAATTTTTTTTATTTATAGAAATATGGAACATATTATTGCTCATATTTATCGATTTACAAGCATACTATTTATGAAGACATTCAATCAAAATTGTAAAAACATTTAACAAACTAAAACATATATTTGAACTCACGTATGACATATAAAGGAGTTGTTGTATCTTTGAACCCTCTAAAGATTCCTTGCATTGCCAATGAGAGAAGAACAGCAGGAGAACCAAATGCTCTCAATCTCAAGTATTTCACTGCTGGTTTTAGCATAGGAGAATCCTATTCAAAATCAAAGTAGTTACATTATAATTTGTTCTATACATAGAAGAAATATATACACCATATATAATTATATTTTTAGCATAAGTGCCAACGATACTTGCTCTAACACCATATTAAAAAGTTTCACATAAGTGAAATGATCTAAGAGAATTTCATCAAATAAAAAAATGTTGAAAAGAGAGTGTCATAGTGGATTGCGAACACTTTTCTACTCCTCGCTTCTTTATTACTTGTCACATTTGTAAATTATTTTAATTTAGTATTGTTTTTAAAGTTCAATACTACATTAATAATTATTTAATCAATTATACCCTTAAATATTTATTGCAGGGTGAAAAATAAATAAAATAAAATAATAAATAATTACAAATATTACAAAGGAGAAAGAATTTTTTTATTAAATGTATTAAAATTTAGATAATGAAGATATTTACTCACATGTTTTATACCCATGGCAGCTAATAGAAGTTTAGCTCCAAATATAAGTATTGCAGTTTGAATTAGGCCAAGCATTGTGCCGAAAAGGAGTGCTGTTGATGCTGAAGCAATGTGTCTCTTCTTTTTTTCAACTTTGTCTTTACTCTTGTTTCTATTGGTAATGGAGGAATCATGCTTGCATGCATTTGTTTTGGAATCTAAAAAGTACACATATATCATAATTAAGTGAGTAGTTAACATGTTATTGGGTTTAAAAGTATATAACATACTCAAACATACCCTTTGTACTTTTATTCTTTTATAAGCTATCACAAAAAGTTCATTTATTTTGTTTAAAACATGAATTAATTTAAAGGCATGGTAAGAAAGAAGAATTCGGATTTGGTACAAATGGTTAAAGCACACACTTGCAACATTAAGCATCTGGGACAGTTGGATCTAAATCGAATGATTGTTTCGTGTTTAAATTCTATATTCAAATATTTGAAGTTTAAAATTTATTCTTTCGATCTTGATCTTACGATCAAAAAGGTCCGCGTTAAATGTATATTTTTCCTCGCGAAATTTTTTTGGATGGGAAGAGATTATAAAGAGAAAGCATGTACCATCTTCAACATTTGTGTCATTGTTGGCAGCATATTTTTCAACATCAATATTCTCTTTGTGTACCTCTCCATTTTCAATGTCTTGAAGTAACTGATCCTTAGGGGTTTCAATTTCACTTAACTTAGCATCATCAACATTTTTGGATGCTTTGATATTCATTCTTTCAATAGTATCTTCCTCAGCTACAAAGGAAGTTGTAATACTAACTAGAGGAAATATGGTAATCCTTGAAGCTTGGTTGAACAAAGCAATGGAAACTCCAGCTGCAGCAAGTTCCACTGGTCCTAACCGCATGAACAAATAACAAAGTTATATTTTTTTGTCAAGAAAAAAAAAAAGTTATATTTTTTTCTTCCCTTTCTATAAGCAAAATTTTATTAAAAGGGAAAGAAAAAGAAGAGACAGAAACCCAGGGGGAGGGGATGAACAACAAGACTCATGAATAAGGACAAACAAAAATAAACATAAAAGAAACTAAAAATATATAGGAAGATTATAACAAAAATCTCAATTTAGGAAAATGGAGAATATATTCCACCAAGTGAAGTCTAAGTGACTTTCTCATCAGCCTCCTAAACTTGGTTCGAGACACGGCACTAAGAGAAGTCTAAGTGACTTACTAAATACCGGAAAAAGTTAAAATAATGACAAAAAATGGAAAAATAAAATTTGTTGTCAAATTTGATATCTCAAATAGTCATAGATTGAAGTACAAATGAATATTTGTTCCTATGAGCTTAACTCAATTGATAGAGACATTGCATAATATATGTAGGGGCCGAGGTTCGAACGCCGAACTCTCCACTTATTCATATTTCTAACTACTAGACTACTTGACAAGAAAAAAAATTACAAATGGATTTTATTTTGACGTTCTCTTCTTTAATTTCCACATTTTATACACCAAAATGTAAAACTCCAGAAATAGTCGTCCTTGTCGTTAATAAAGTAATTTCAAAAGTTATTAAAACAACAAAGTACTTTTATTATAAACTTCATTCAAAATCATAACTTTATGTTGCAGCCAACTTAGACTGTAGATTAAGAGTGATGATTTTCTCTCTCTTAATCTAATCGTCTACAGTTGGTTGCATCATAAAGTGAACTAGTTGCAGAACTAGGTGTTAGGATCCTCTAACCATGAGTAAGAGATGGAGAAAAGCTATTAAATTAGATGGAGAATAAAGAGATAAAAATACCCAAGTGGCCTATGAAAGCTGTATCAATAAGAGAAGCAAGAGGATCAGCAGCAACAGCTAATGCTGAGGGTAATGCAATCCCTAATATCTCCCGAGATAGTGCATCTAGCTTGAAGACAAGTCTACATTCACATTAAGAAATTAAGTATTAGTGTATTCATTTTCATTGAAAGTATTAGTATTCACAAAACAATGGAATTTGGTTTCACTTGTGAATAAGAAGTTTTATGTAAACACTTTTCAAAATGAGTGGTATGACTCTCATAATTTAGTGAAATTCATAGGAATTTTATTCAAATTCAAAGAGTGGCGGAATGGGTGTTAGATAATATACCATTAGCTCTACGAGCAATTTACCCTCCAAATTTTTGAGACTATACCATGTAATGTTTTTCTATTAAAATTGGCAAATTCTATAGTACACCCAAAGAAATTTGAGTGTATTGGTACACTAAATCATTAAATTAATAGTTAAATGAGATTTGAGTTTGCTTTTGAATAAAATAAAATTCTGCTTATGAAACGTATACAAAACATGGGATAAATATATAGTAAAACTAAAATATTAATGAACTCATTGTTTGGTTGGATGTAAAGGGAAAGGAGGAAAATTGAATAGTGAAAATATATGAAGAGACTATACTCTTTTAAGGGATTGGTTTAATTGGCACAATAATGCTCCTATGTAAGGGACTCTAATATGAACTGACATGCTACAACAAATTTTATTTGGGTTTCGTAAAAAAGGAAAAATCATTTGTAATAATATTCGGGTTGCTCAATAATAACAATTAAAAACACAGTCACGAGAAACATAACTCAATCGACATGTATACTGCATTATGCATGAGTTAGAGTTCAAACTCCGGATCCTCCACATATTTGAACATATATTTATATCTATTCATTTTTTTTTTTGAAAAATGACCTATATTTATTGGTTTATATTAGCATTAGAAGAAAAAAAAAATAGCAAGGGTATTGATGACTATGTACGTACCTTGCATCTTTGAAGAAAACGAAAAGAGACATTTTCAACTCTGCACTATTGAATTCCTAAAAAAAAAACTCTACTATTGAAAATCTCTCACCAAGCAATTTGAAAATCAAGCGTGAGAGAGAGAGAGAGATAGCAATAATGTGCTACCAGTTTGCGTTGAAATATGACAAAGCAAGTGGTGTATTTATAGGAGTCATTACGATCGAATAACATATATAAATAAATATACAAGCAATTATTTTGTCTTAATATATTTTTTTGAAGAATTTTTGTCTTACTAAAAGGGAGGCCACTTCTTCTTTGATCGCAAAAAAAGGGGAAGGTCACTCATTATATTTTGCACATGATGAATATTACACAAAATAATTTAGAATTGCTTTTTTTTTTGGTCTTATATTAAGTATTTTGTTTTAAATAATTATTTGTTTCGAATTATTTATACATACTAAGAAGTAAATGTTTGAATTTCGGCCGTTTAGTTACTCCCTTCTTTGGACAACGTAGTGCTCAATTTATGTTGGTCCTGCAATAGTTGTTGTTAGAAGCTTCATGTTGTTGGAACAAGAATGCTTCATACAATTCCTCTAGAGCTTTGATGATAACAAAGTTGTTCTGGACCGGCCAAAAGGAACTTTGGCCCATTTACTTAGGCCCTATACTACTCAAAGCCCTAATACCATGTTTGGCAACATTACTTGCGACACAGCCCTTCCCCGCGAGGGGGGTGCACGGAGCAAGCAAGACCGGTTCAAACGAACCACAACGTCTCTCTGCATGTTCCCGCAATAATCTCACTGGTGGTTACACTTCCCACGATTTCGTAACCGCTAGAGCTTGGTGTGCCATTACAACGGCTCTGCAGCCCTCCACCTCTATATATAGGAGACTCATAGCAGTCCCCAAGGTAGAATCTATCTCTTCCTCTAAACCCTCACTCTCTGATCTCTACTTACTTGAGCGTCGGAGCGCCTGCAGGTACACACCCCCTCCGTTCCTAGAAGCACTCTAGACGCATTCCACCACCACTCAAACCACTGCATTTAAAGCACTGACAGTCACCTTTTGATCAGGTACGATCAGTGGCGCCGTCTATGGGAAATACAAGCTCTCCCCGTTTTTACCTTGCTAAAAACCAAAGCTTTCGAAAAATTTACCATGGCTGCCAACGGTGCCAATTCCCAGCTACAAAGTGAAATTCGTATCCCTCAACGTGATGGTATGACATCTTCACCTTCTCCTGGAGGTACACCCAGAGAGGAACCAATACAAATAGTTCCTCTCCAAGAAAGGCCTCTGCAAGGTCCCCTACGACCTACGGAGACGCCAGAAGATGCTACGCCAACTGGTGCCCTCGTTAGTAATCTGCTCCGCACGGTTCAACGACAGACGTCGTTAATCGAGGAACAGAACCGACGCCTGATGGATCTGGAACAAGCGCGTCCATTGGTCTGAACCAAACGAACTCCTTCCCAAACACGTAGCAGAAGATGAAGGAGCCCTTGCCACTCACGCTCCAGATCCCCGTGACATTCAGTAAGCATCAGATCTCCAAGTTACACCAGGAGGTCAGCCCGAAGGAGATCACCCAGACGATATCCTCCAAGACGATCTCTTCCCAGACGATCCCCTCCAAGGAGATCCCCACCAAGACGCAACAGACGCTCTTGGTCCCCTTCTAGTTCCGAGGATAGCCGCGATGCCCGAAATGACCGAAATGCTTACGGTCCATTCACACGGCGCATCCGGGAAGCTCCTATTTCCCGCGGACTAGAAAAGCCTCCTTAGATGGACTCGTACGACATGACGACAGATCCAGACGAGCACATCGAGAACATCGAGGCAGTTCTCACCTACCGATCGGTGCAAGGCGCTGTAAAGTGCATGATGGATTAATTTGATCAATGTCAACTTCTCTTGTGTATTATTTATTAATGACAACTTGTGTCGTGCATGATAGTTCTATTTAATTAATGTCAACCTCTTCAATGCATTTTAGGTAAAGAGGGTTCAATATTTCTGTAGTATTGAATTGATGTGATAGTCTAAATAGCAGAAACATTTTAACAGATTTTTTTTCCACTTGTATAATAAGTTTTGGCACTTCTTCGACCACCTCACCCACTATTCCACCATAACCATCTTCATTCAAAGGATCTTCTTTACTTATATCGTATAGATAGTGGTCAATCAAATGGGTCATTTATATTTGTTAGTCATAAATCATATATTTATCAGTCATAAATCTTGATTTTGTGTTATTTAATATTTATCTCTCCCAAATCATAGATTAGTATTTGTTTTTAAATTTATCAGTCTCAAATCTTGGTCTTGTGTTTTTTTTAATATATATGTAACAATCGTAAAGCTTGGTCTCGTGTTTTTTAATATTTATCAGTCATCAATATTGGTCTCTTCTTTTTTTCAATTTTTTCAAGGAAGAGTTTATTATATATTATTCATTAATAAAAACTAAATAAAAAACGTGAAAAAAAAAATGTTTTTTGTAGAAAAATATTGTTAATGGGCTCATATGCCCAACCCACACATAAAAACACTTACGATCAACACAACTTCCTCCACCATCTATCACTTTCTGGTTGCTGATTTCTGGATTTCTTCTCCTCTCTCCAACAACCCTCACCTTCTCTCTAATTTTTAACAAAATCATAATATTACTATTATTATTATTATTATTATTATTATTATTATTATTATTATTATTATTATTATTATTATTATTATTATTATTATTATTATTATTATTATTATTATTATTATTATTTTGATAAGATTATTATTGTTAAAATTGACCATCTATATATGCAATTTTTTTTTTCGTTTTGAACATAATCCTACATTTTAATTTACTTATTTGTTTTTTAGTTTTATCCTTCAATAAACTTTAGTTTAAATTATATTACACTCGGCATATGTTTATCAAATTTAATATGGAATTTCCAATGAATTAGGTTGACTCAATTGGTAAGAAGTTGAGTCACACACAAGACCTATAAGGACATAAAAAGTTGAGTTCAATTACTGTTGTTGATATAAGGACATCTTTGGCAAGTAATCTGTAAGTGGCTATGTAATGCTCTTTGAGGTTGGGGTATGTCGTGGCCTCGGTGAGCACTCAGAGCTTAACTAAACTTTTTGTTAGTAATTTTAATAGATACTTTATATTTGAAATAATAAATTGATGGAGAAAATTTTAAATAATTATTTGATTCAAATTAACTTATTTATTTAATCATTTTTACATATAATTTTTTTTCCTTATGTGTCCGTTATTTTTATTTTCTTTACAGCTACATGTGTCCATTCTATTCATTCTAAACACATACTCTTGATTATTATTTCAACTTTCATAACTAGGATTTATTTATTTTATATTTTAAATAGATGTTAACACATCATTTAATAAATTGTGGGTTATAATATGTAATTTTTTTCTTTTATTATTTCTTAGATATATGTTTTTTTAATGAATATTATACATAACCCAGATAATAATATTACATATGTAACCCGAGCAACGCCGGGAAAATACGCTAGTCTAGGTTAAAAAGAAAAAATTATGGTAAAACAAAACAAAACATTGCTTCTTTTTCTTTGACAAAAAAACAAAACGTTGCTTCTTTTTCTTAGAAAAAAAAACAAAATATTGATGTTTATGCGTGCTTGACGCCTAACTAATTAAAGTGTGCATGCATGCATGCATGCTTCATTCGATATAGTCCATGAACGTGTTCTCCGCTTTGTCAAACATTTATATTTCTACACCAACAACCAGTCAATCAAAACCAAGGTGCATTATTCAAGCAATTATTTTGTCTTTATATATTTTTTTAAAGAAATTTTGTCTTACTAAAAGCGAGGCCACTTCTTCTTTGATCGCAAAAAGAAGGGAAAGGTCACTCATTATATTTTGCACATGATAAATATTACAAAAAATAATTTAGAATAACTTCTTTTTGTTTATATTAACTATTTTGTTTCAAATGTTTATTTGTTTCGAATTATTTAAAAGAATTACTTTAAAATGTCGAAATAACTATAATTAATTTTTTAACAATAACCTTGTGTTCTGGGTTAGCCAAAAGCTAAGCCCGTCACAAATTAATTAGGGCCTTTTTTACACATGTTTAAGTGGGTAGAATCTCCTTCTCACTTCGGATCCTCTCCGCCTTAATAAAGCCACATAATGACCTGATGACTCATAATGGTTATCATGGAGGACATTTATGGGGGCATTCATAACGACTTTCCACCATTGCTACATAACGGTCTCATCGACCCTATGTAATGGGCTCTTGACAAACTCATAAGTTTGTATTTCTCTATACTTCACTCCATTCTTGCTCATATAATGACTTGGGCGTCGGAGCACATGTATGTACAACACCCCCTTCTCCTCAACAGGGTTGCAGCCACCACATCCTCGGAGCACCTACTTTCGTCAGTCCACCACCACTGTGTTTAAAGATAGACATTCATGTAAGTTTATGCATCCAAAACCCACATTTACAGGACAAGTAAAATATATTCGACATAATTACTTGTTCCTCGGTATGCTAGCTACCAACTACTACATCAGCTCCTAAAATGTAAGGCAGAACCTCAACTTGCAATGGGATCTTCACACCTCAGGCATAGAACTAAAATGTTGTTTTTTGTTCATCCATTGTTTTTCGTTCGAACAACATCTTCGAACACACGTTCAAAATTACATCTTTTTGGAATTTACTGCTTCTAATGTATACTACGCGTAATGATTAGAACGACCACACCTGGATCCCCTTGTAAAATAACACGCAAGTCTTCACTTCATTACAAACAAAGAGATAACTTAGGGGAGGAAGGGCTGCGCCTTTTGATTCAAACTCTGATTCAAATAAAATCGTTATCCTCATTCATACATGTAAGTGACCTCTACCAAAATTCCACCAAAGAGCATAAATAAGGTAAAACCTACATGAACACGGTTTACGCCTCCTCGGGTTAGAGAACTTTGCCTCAAGTTCCACCACCGAGCACAAAACATATAAAACAACGGATATTGAACTTCGTGATACACCATCATCCTCATTTAAAGGACAATTTTAATGTATTTGACAGATACAACTTGCTCCTTGATATGAAATCTTCCAAATGCTTCATCACCAACAAGCATGTAAGAGAGAACCCTAGCTCGCGATGAGATCTTCATGCCTCGGGGAAGAGAACCAAATCATGTTTTGTCCCTCTACCATTACCGTTCGAATAACAACTTATGACACATGTTTATATCGACCTACTCTTAAACGTGAACCGTCAATGTCATTTGGAAAAAAACAACATCCAACAAAAATAAGCTAGATATGAAGGAGTGGAGGAGAAGATTTATTCAGGAAAATTTCATTGTTAGAGATGCCTATAGTATTTTGTTAATACCACTTTATGATGAGGATAAAGAACTTATAGTTAGTTGAAATACAACCTGACACGAATATGATTAAATTCTATTGGCTTTTTCAAAAACAAAAAAAAAGGGTTAATATGTCTTTACCTCATGTAATTTGGGCGAGTTCCGGTTTACCCCATGTAAAAAAAAAAAGTTTAGATTCGAACCCTTTAATTTAAAATTCTTTCGTTTTAGACCTTGAGGCCATCTGACTGGACACAATGCTAACGTGGCATGCTGCATGGCGCGCTGACTGTGCATATCTGATTATGTGGCACGTTGACTATATAATTAATTTTGTTTTTTTAGGGACACACGTGGCATCTTGCCTATTTTTAAAAAAAAAAAAATAATATAAATGAAGTTATATTAATTTAAAAATAAAAAATAATTAAAAAAAATGAAAATTAATTTTTGAAAATAGAAAATCGTAAGAAACAATATATTTTCGAAAAAAAAATTAAAAATTCTGGAATTTAATTATTTAAAATAAAAAAAAACAAAATTTAGAAAAATAAATTAAAAAATCAGGAAAAAAAAATTTGAATTTTTTTTACTACAAAAAATATTTTCCAAAATTTTTATTTTTTGTATAAAAATGAAAATCAAACTTTTTAATTTCGAAAGAAAAATTTGAACTTTTTCGAATTATATTTTCTAATTATTTTCGAAAATTTTGAAATACATTAAGTTCCAGAATTTTTCATTTTCGTAAAAAATAATTATTTTTTTTTCTAATATTTTAATTTCGAAAAAGATTTTATAAAAATTCTGGAATAAAATTTTCAAAAAAACATATGAATTTGTTTTATTTTTTGAAAAAAATCTGAATATACACACATCCCCTTGCATTTCCAAGGAATTTTTACTATAATATTATAGATTACAAATTGGTCAAGCACACAAATAAGAGACTTGTCTTGCTCAATCACACAAGAAAGAGACTTATATTGCTCCTTAAAGCAAATTTTAATATGTTAGAGAAACTTTCACCTATTAGAAGCAATTAGCTTTAGAATTCTAAGTTCTTATGCATTAGACTCAAAATTAAATACTTATAACTCTTACTCCCTGTTTTGTCATCAATCAAAAGAAAATACTCCATCCGTCTCATAATATTAGTCGTTTAAGGTTTGTGCACGAATATTAAGAAAATGATTAATTGTGTTGATTTCAATGATAAAATTAGTAACATTTACTAAAACACCTTTATTAATTGTAGTTAGTAGAGTAGTTAAGTTTGATGAAATTCAATAAATAAGGGTATAATAGTGGAAAAAAATAAAATAAATGCTGCATTGATATTTTAAAGTGACAATTATTTTGTAAAAAATAAAAAAATGCTAAAGAGACAATATAATTGTGAGACGGGGGAGTAATATTAGAGGTGGGGGTGGGTGGGGGGAGTAATATGTTGAAAAGATATTGAAATAAACATTCAATACATACATACATTCACCGCAAGAGTAGTGCTAAATAGTGCGGGTTTTGTCCATACGAATTTTCACGGATGCACCCTTAATAGAAAATGCATCCCTTTTCTTTAATTTCATACGCAAAAAATCCATTCTTCTTTAGTTATACACTTATACTCCCACTCAATGTAACCGAAAAAATACTCCCACTTATACATTTATCTCTCTTTTAAATTAATGTGAGGGGATAAGCTTTACACATTTGGTAAAATACATTACTCCAAGGGGAAACATAGGACAAAATGACCATAATAATTTTCAAAGCTACAAAGAAATATCAATCGATGATAGTTATCCTCGAACCCAAAGTCACCGTAAACAATTTAGAAAATTGACTTTTCTCCAAGCCAAAAATTGCCAAAAGGCTACAACGCAAAAAATATGTACAGTGATGAAAATGAAGTAGAGGCGCAGGTGTGGTCCACATGTGGATGAAATTTCATTTTAGAATAGGAGAAATGGTGTGTGCTACAATAAATTATGTATTCGTGAAATTTCGTTTAAATATCTCCATACAATTAAGCATTTCCCATTAAGAAATGTTGATCATAGTACAAAGTAAATTGTGCATAACAAAAGTAAAAAGTTGGGGTAAAAGTCGTTAAATTAAAATACTATTCGTGAATTTTTAGCCTGACTATTTGATAAAATAAGTACATAATTAATATTAATAATTGAGTTTCGCTAACTAGTGTCTTAAGAGCATTGGTTAAGAAATATATTAGTAGAAATTTTATCTTGGAAATGCAAATTTATACTTTATTTTAGCAATAATTACACAACTTTTATTGCAAAGTTACTTGTTTTAGGACTTTAACCAATGCCCCAAAGCACACATTAACATTTTTCTTAATAATTTAGGAACAACATGCGCGTCATCTAAAAAAAATTAATACTCCAATCCGTTTCATAATATTTGTCCATTTTAAAGAAATTACATATACCAAGGAATCAAATAAATGTTGTCATTTTTTATGAAATTCTTTGTGTTTTTTCTATAATACCCTTACTCATTTATTATTTCATTCTATTATTTCTCTCTCTACAATAAATAGGTAAGAGTGTTATTGATAAAACTAATAATTAATGTTGCATTGAAACTTGAAAGTAACAAGTAAAGTGAAACAAAATTATTCTCTGAAATGGACAAATATTGTGAATCAGAGGGAGTAGTATATATGCTCATCATCTTTTTATTACGTTTGTATCAAGAGGAAACCTTATAAAAGACAAAATCAAAATTGTCGTAGTTCACATATTCTTCTTTAGTTAGGAGAATATACAATTTTTTCCAAGCTAGCTAGTAAAATCGATTTAGGAAAGTCTTTATTTTAATATTCAAGACGCATGCAGTGTGTGATTTGGTTTATGATTCTCGGAATCTACAAAGATGCTGCATATTAGATGAATATTCCTCATGATGCAATGTTACGTTCCATGCAATGTTTCTGATTCTCATAATAATCTTGGCTTATTTGCTCCTTATCAACGGTGGAGATCGAAAAGTAGTCATGCCTTAATTCCAGCTGAAATAAGAATCATTGATCGATGATTATAATCTTTAGTTTATTAAATGAGATGAGTGGAGTTTTGAGTGTTAAAAATAGTAATAAGGCCTGTTTGGATTAACTTATTTTAAAGCTTATGTAAAAGAGCTTATGTAAATAAATATGCTTTAATGTATTATTTATAAGTTTTTTAATGTAGCTTATGATAAAACGGTTTATGAAGATACACTTTTCGTTAATGAGAACTTATGAATTGAGATAAAAATTTATTTATTTGAATAAGTTCTTTTTCATAAGCTCAACATAGACTCAATCCAAACGGGACCTAAGTATCGTGCTCAACAAAATAAGATAATCTTTAGTTTATTAAATCCTTGTACGCCACAAATAATGAAAAATATACATTCGACAATTGATTTTTTTCATACACGACCATCGATTTACAATGTGTCAAAATAAAAATAAAAATAATAAAAATCATATTTACGATGTGACCTCTTAAATCATATTTAAATTTTAGTATCAAAATATTGGTAGAATGGTATAAAAAAATCATATTTAAATTTCGAGCGACAATTTTCAAGGGATAAGTCCACTGTATGAAGTATAAAATTCGAGAAAAAATTAGAAGTAATGTTCTGAGTTAACAACTTCTAAAAATCGTCATCTTTGAAAAAAAAATATTGTCATCTAAATAGTATCCGAGAAGTTTTTCAAGCAAACTGTACAAGCCTTTCAGCGTAAAAGATTCAAATTTAAATAAAGAAGTTCGGCTCAGTTGAGTGTTTGGTGAAATTATGTTTGGGTTTTTTTTTTTTTACAGTCTTATTTTTGGGTTTATGTTACATATAAATAAAAAACAAAATGGTAATTAAAGGGATAAAAAAGTAGAGGGAAGTATTGATTGATTATAGGTATTAATTACAATGTATGAGCAGAGTATTTATAGTGTGATTATTGCGTATTAGCCTCACGACGTGACCTACGGTGTTAAAATCTCCATTCGACTAATTTCTCGGGTGTTTCCTGATTATCCCTTGTTAGTCGGATCGTGGCGTCCCATGTTCGGCTTCATTCTCCTCCCTCCGGTATGATTCGTTACAAGGTCTTTTTGTGCGCAACTCCACTAAAGATCGTGTCTTCTTCCTTATTCGTGAAAGCATTTGTTGGCGTTGAGAGCATGGATCGTGAGTTTGTCACGTCATTGTCAGTCTTACTATACTTTCGACTCATTTTCTAGCTTTTGTTGACTGATGTTATGAATTAGTGGCCTTGAGAATCACCCCTTCGCTCGGCTACTCCAGCATTGCTTACCTTTCACTCGATTGAGGGGCTTCCTAGCCTAATAGTTCAATCGCCTATTTGTCGAATTCGACTAACATGATAAGTGTAAACAAATGCCCCCTATGTTGTGTCATTAGTTGAACCTTGATAAATAAGATGACGAGATACCATTAATGTAGCTGCGCATGAACAATGTCATCATTACACAGTAAAGTAGGAATTTGAGCCCTCTTACATTATCCTGTCTTTGCCAACAAATTGTCATCATTAATTTTCCTACTGATTTATCTTCCCAACAACTTCTCTTCAATTTCCTCGAAAGACCATCCCGTTATTACCCATTGCATCCTCACATATAAACTAGTCGATTTAAACTAAATATACCAACAATCTTCCTTATAGTATTCATTCTGATTCTTCCGGATTTAGATCCTCTCATGTTCATTCTCATGTTATTCATCATGCCTTAATATCAACCGTTTACTAACTTTTTTTCTCTCTCTTCTTTATTATTATTTTTTTCTTCATGCATCAATCAACCGTTGAATTAAAAAAAAGAGATGACTGAACCAAAAAGATAAATTCCATTAAATGTATTTCTTTGCTATCCCAAAAAAGCATGTAGACAAATTCTTTTAGGCATCAAAGAAAAATCAGAATATATAGAAAAGTAGTAGTAGAAATACTTTGGTCCAATTACATCAGGATAACAACATAAGCAAAATACAACCAACACCCCCAAATCTACTTTCTTAGGATACAATCAGGTGGTCATAGTAGATTGTCACATTCATAATGTAAACAAAATCCATATGGATCCTAAATATATAAGGGGTGTTTTAGTAAGGTATATTTACTGCTCTATGCACAGTAAAATTTCCCTTAAGATAGGGTAATGTAAGATATATTAGTTCAATTATCCTCTGAGATAGCTCCAAGGTCCTGTACCTGTTCCCATCCTGCATGTGCAAAAACATTTGAAAATGAAAAAACATCAGTTATGCTTGAATAAATTTTTTTTATATGTTTCCGAAGGAATTTAAACTCCGTCCCATGAATTTACGATGTTAAATTTTTACCACTAAACTGACACTACATAAATAAGACCGAAAATATATGGAAATTAAACGAGTATGAAAATCGAACATTTGATTACTTCGAACAAGGAAAAATTACCTCCATACACCGGCCAACATGCGAAGTGTCATATAGATGGATAGTGCAATCCATATCCCAATGAATTGGTTGCTCCTGTAAAGAAGAAATTCTACACCAACACTTACCAGTGACACTGTAACCTGGATAAATTTACCAAACAAAAATTACTAGGTATATCAATTAATTTGATTAATTAAATATGAAACTTATATTTATATAAAAATAAATAAAACAGGGAGATGAAAACATAATTACCAAGGAATATGAAGCATATGCAAAATCAGAAGCTCCATAGTTCACACCATCAAAGACAAAAGCTAATGTATTGATTGGTTGTGTTGCAGCTACAATCTGGTGAGTAATTTGATGAAATTAGATATAATATATAGTGCCACATAAAATGTTACCTTTTGGCAAAAATAAAGGAGTATAAGAGATACTCTAATCCATAAAACGTACCGGGGCACCTATTCGGATAAAGCGTATAACTTGAAGGTTTTTGGTAAAGATTCCAGCTCCAAAGTATAATCCAAATCCAACAATAACAGAGAGCCCCGCCCCTAAAATAAAACCGAATTGTAGAGTCCTCGTTGCGGCTGCTGTTGTTTTGTTATAGTCTTTCTCCGCGAAAGAACCAGCTAGGATTGCCTGTAAATCGACAAACCATAAGATAAATGCGACATAGATAATTTCAAATCTCTCATATGAAATAACGAAGATATTGCACCCGAATCAGTACCTGTACAGCTATAGCCAAACCATCTGCAAAGAGAGAGGATGCCAACCAAACTTGAAGGCAAGGTTGAAAGGCAGCCATGGGAATTGAACCTAACCTTGCAGCCAAAGATGCTGCTAATGTCACACAGAATGTTACTGCTATTACCTTTGTCATCAACAGACCTCCTGTAATTAACCGATTTACGGAAAAAATTACTCCAACATAAATAATTATTCAAATTTTATTGTCAAGATCATTCACAAAATTTCACTCATTATTGTCAATAAAAAATGTGAAATTTCTTTTTTCCATGTTATATTTTAAAATTTTGGCCTCTCAGAAGTCGAGTTTGCATGTCTACCCTGTGGCGACTAATATTTTTCGAACTTGATGAATACACAAGGTAAAACTTGTGTTGTACCGTATTCAAAAAGTTAAAGATCGAACCCTTAAACCAATAACTTAAGGTATTCGAATTTCTTATCACTCGAATTTCTTGCGTTGTCCGCTCTTTTTTTTTTCAAGGATAATAAAGAATTTTCAGCCTAAGCATTTTATTTATGTAAAAGCAAGAACCTTACCATTTCTAAGAAACCGGAAAATCTGAAGATCCTTTATTCTTGGAGGTAGGAGATACACTTTTTTCATTAATATGAAGAAGAGGGTGAATGCCATCATGTACCTATAAGGATCAAAATTCTGTAAGATACACTTGTATATAAGAATATATGTCATGGTTAATAGTTCTTGTTAAGATTTACCAACAAAATTAGGACTTACTGAGAGATAACATGTGCAATTGCTGCTCCTTTTATTCCCATTTTCAATTTAAATATAAGTAATGGCTCCAATAACACATTCAATGAATATCCCGCAACTAAATTAAATCAAAATTAAATTAGAGATAGAAATTAAAGACAACTAACACTGCCAAAATTACATTAGGTATATGTGTGAGTTTCACCACTATCATATTCTAATCATATTGCTAAATTTAGTGACTAAATTAGAGATATAGTAATTTATTTTTCTTCTTCTCTAACTTAAGCATGATTTAATTATTTTTCAAGCAGTCATATATGTTTGTGCTTGCATACTTTATCTCCCAAATTATTTATGTACTTTATAAAGTACAAATAAAGGAGAAATCCACACACATAAAAGGGTTAATTTTCTCCTACTAATTTTTTTTTTTTTAAACTCCTACTAAAGTTATTTGTGTACTTTATCTTTTAAAAAAAAATTGAACATAGCAAAATCATACCAATGACATATAAAGGAGTTGTTGTGTCCTTAAATCCTCGAAATATTCCTTGCATTGCCAATGAGAGAAGAACCGCAGGAGCACCAAATGATCTATATGTTAAATACTTCACTGCTGGTTTTAGCATTGGAGAGCCCTATATATATAAAGTAGAGAATGATCCACCACTATAATTAAAGTAACAAATTTCATGTAAATGTTTGATATCACCCACGGTGGACCGTACGTCAGAATCACGACGAGCAATCATGATTTTGTAAAAACTACATTTTGTAGCTTTCCCAAAATCAATGTGGCTCAACATGCATTACACCGTAAAATTTACTATAAATTATGGAGAGGCATGATCTCTAGCATAAATAAACTTACATGTTTAACACCCATCACATATAATAGAGGTTTAGCTCCAAATATAAGGACTGAAGCTTGTAGGAGGCCAAGAATTGAGCCAAAGAGTAGTGCGGTTGATGCTGAAGCAATGTGTCTCTTCTTCTTCACAACTATCTCCTTACTCTTATTGCTCCTAGGAACTGAGGATGGTAAATGGGGTTCTTGTTCATTATTCATTACTGCTAGAATAATAGTAAAATAATCAACAAAAACTAGTGACAAAAAAAAATTGCGAAGGAGAATTCTAAGATGTACTAAACATGATTGCGGAAAAAAATTCAAAATTTCAGAATTGGTGATGTAAAATTTTGGAGGATCAAAAGTCGAAGAAAAATTTTAGAATGACTAAAACGAAAAATTTAAATATTATATAAACGGAAAGAGATAGTGGAGAGAGAAAGTATACCAACTCCATTAGTCTTATCATTGTTCCCAAGTGTACCATTTGTTTCATTGTGTCCTACCACAGATTCTTTTTGAGCCTTATTACTCTCTTTGGGTGTCCCTTTCTCTATGTCTTGAACCACATCACTCTCAGGTGTTACTTCAGTTAACTTACTCTTATCATTTTCAGCTGCTTTGATATTCATCCTTTTGATAGTATCTTCCTCAGCTACAAAGGAAGTTGTAATACTAACAAGAGGAAATATGGTAATCTTTGAAGCTTGGTTGAACAAAGCAATAGAAACTCCAGCAGCAGCAAGTTCCACAGGACCTAAACACAAAGGAGAATGCAACGAAGTTAGATATTCATCATTGTCTCTCTTCGCGCTGCTAGCAGATGGTGTAGGAGTGTCTTTTATTAGGACGTGTTTGCATTCTTATTTTTTATTTTCTTTTTCTCTCTTGCAACAAAAAAAAAATGTGCCGCACAAAAAATTGTAACATAAAACTAATGCAAACAGTGTTTTTAAAATCGGATAGACTAATTCAACATGTTGAACCGAGAACCCGCCAATATGTCGATTGATTCAATCAAAATTCTTTCTAAGTATGTCATAATCTAATAGAATCGGGTTGAACCGCGGTTTGCTTCAATCAGTTGGTTTTTTTTCAGATTTTTTTTTAATACATATTTGTTTATTTATTAATAATCACGTGTTTCAGTCGTGGTTTAATTAACTAATTGAATAATGACCCAAAGCTCGAAGGTCTCACTCATGAGATCTTGTGTTTGATTTTTAAGACTTTGATCGCAAATTACATGTATATATATGTCTCATATTTGTCAAAACATATATGCCTATATCAAACGTTAGAAAGAGACTATTCATCATTTGAGTTCAATATGGTTGACGTGTTATTTGTTTTTGGGATAAAAACATTTTTTAGGAACCAAAATGAACACAAATTTTTTTTTTTTTAAGAACACACATTTTTTTATTATCTCTACGAAACAAAATTCTGATTTTGTGGCATTATTGGTTACTCTTAACAAAGTTTGTGGTGCCGTGAAACTTGGTGGTCGGGGACTCTCTTGAGAGTTGAAATAGAGAAAAGTAAACGTGATCTGATCACTGGCGGATCTTAGTATAGACCCATGGGAGCCATGGCATCCCTTAGGTTTTCAATATATACTATATTAGGCGTATTATTTCTATTAGTTTTCGGCTGACGCATTGGAAAGGTAGTCTACAAATCACTCAATGGTTGCAAGTTCAACACTTACGTCATCTTCTTTTTACATATTTCTCTTGTATTCTTACATATATTTTATTAAAAAAAACATGTTTGTGGGGATTCAAACCTGCACCCCCTTGCTGCTTTCAAACAATTTAAACCACTAGACCAAGTAATGATTTTTTCTACTTCTTGAAACTGTATATTTCATAGTGGTTTGGCACCCCCGGATCTGATCTCACATTTTAGACACTTGGATGAATCATGTGAATAGAAAAAAAAAATATAGTAATATATTGGAATATGCAAGACAACATACTTTACACCTGAATTGTTACTTAAAGTTTAAGTCATAGTTTTATTGGAAACGCCGAAGAATAGAAATTTTATATTGGAAATTTATACATTTTTAAAAAATAAAAATAAAAATTATAGTTAGCAAGGCATAATTACCGGTACTTATGAGTTCCTTCGCATAACCCTAGTTTTATTGTTTTCAGGCCAAATACCACGTTTGGTCTTTTTAGTTTGACAAAATTCCTAAGTTAGTCCTTTAAGTTTCAAAAGTTTCAAATAGATCCTTTTAGTTTGACAGAATTTCCAAGTTAATCCTTTAAGTTTCAAAAATTTAAAGTAGGTCCTTTTAATTGATAAATTATTTCATTGTTAGCTCTGTTGTCAGTTAATAATTAACTGATGTTGATGTAGTCGTTAAATTGTTGACTTGGATCAAAACGCTACCTTTTAAAAACTTCAGGGTGTCAAAATGTTACGTTCAATGGTCACCAATGATCATTCTAGCACTATAAATGATCATTAAACATAGTGTTTTGACACTCTCGAGCTTTTAAAAGGTATCATTTTGATCCAAATCAACAACTTAACGGCTACATCAGCATCAGTTAAACAGAGACTGACAACAGGGGTAACGGTGAAATAGTTTATCAACTAAAATGATCTATTTGAAACTTTTGAAACTTAAAGGACTGACTTAAGAATTCTGTCAAACTAAAATGACCTAATTGAAACTTTCGAAACTTAAAGGACTAACTTGAGAATTCTCTCAAACTAAAATGACTAGAAGTGGTATTTAGCCTTGTTTTTACTACGTTTTGATAGTGTTGTCTAAATTGCTATTTTTTTGTAACTTTGCTCCTTTTCCCTAGATCAATACTAGTATTTTCAGATTTTGTGTGATAAAAACTAACGAAAAACTTACTTTGATGCCCAGGGGTGTAACAGTTCGGTTCGGTTTGGTTCGGTTTTCACTATTTTTCAACAAAGAAATCGAATCAAACTAATCAGTTTGGTTCGGTTTAGATTGGTTTGGTTGATCGGTTTGTTAAAAAATACAATTAAAAAAAAATCATATTCTCATAAAATATTTCATAGAACTTTGTATAATTGTATTTCATATTTTGTTTTTTCATGTTCTCTATTTTTCAAATAACTTTTTATAAATAACCTTACTCATTATTTCATACATATGATCCAAGATTCATTCACCCATCATTCTTTAAAAACAATGAGATGTGAGATAAAGATGAGAGAAAGTGAATTAGTTTTGGACTTTTAATTTTGGTTCTAACCATAAGTTTGTGTGAGGTAGGATAATATTAGTAAAATAAGGAGTGTGGTTATCATCGGATTAGTTCATCGGTTATCATCGGATTAGTTCATCGGTTTCACGGATCTCAAAATGAAAAATCATGAACCAAATCAAACCAGATCGGTTTCAATTGGTTCGGATCGGTTTCAAACCGAACCAAACAAGGTCGGATATTTTTTCGGTTTGGTCCGATTTGGACTATCGGTTTCGTTGGTTTAGTCCGAACCACTTACACCCCTGTTGATGCCCAAAATAAAAATTCACTTAATAGTTATTAATATTAAACTATATAAATGAATTTTTCAGCTCATAACAAGTTTATAAAAAAAAAATTACCAAAGCTTGTAACTAGTTTATAATTTTTTACCAAAGAGAGTGTTAGCAAAATTAGTCACAGCCCTTGGTTTAACTTAAAAGTTAGTTAACAATGTTTAGTCCATAAATCTAAATGAAGACCTTACTTCTCATTTAACAATCATATATGAGATTCCATACAGCTATGAAGTTAATGTGAGAAGGAAGAGAATAAATACCCAAATGGCCTATGAATGCTGTGTCAATAAGAGAAGCAATAGGATCAGCAGCAACAGCCAATGCAGAGGGTATTGCAATCCCTAATATCTCCTTTGAAAGTGCATCCAACTTGAAAATAAGTCTACATTTTATCATTATAATATAAAAGATTCAAGTATTAGTAATAGCTCATAAAACTTCATTATATATAAATATATATGGTATCACTTCATTTAGGAGCTTCATGTAAAATATTTTCTAGCATTAGGTTAGTCTACTCAACATATATAATATATGCTTCTACTACAAGAATAAAGGCTAAAAATATTTTATGTATCTAATAATTATACCTTGCATCATTGAAGAAAACCAAGAAAGGAAATTTCCACTTCTTGTTGGGTTCATTAGCATTGCCATTTTCATTCATAGTAATATGCCTCCCAAAGTAGATCCACAAAGGAGAATGATTCTTAAAGAGTTGATGGTGCAATCAAAATTGGAGAGAATAACGAGAGGGGGATGTAATAAGATCAATCCTGATCAACAATGTCAATTGTGATTTTCGGATATTGATCAATTTTTCTTTCAAAATCAATATCAAAGTTTCCCAATAGACTAAGGAACTTAATAATGTGTTACCTTTTGGTTTGAAAGGTCACACGCCAAGTAATCTATTTATAGGAATCATTGCAGTTACCCAACAGACAAATTGAATTTGCTGCCTAATGAAATAAATTCTAGCATAAGGTATTATTACAAGCACCAATGAAAACCCTCTCAAATAAAAAGTATTAATGAAATTAATAAATTGTGTTACTTTGTTTTTTCTTTGTTCAATTGTTTTTTTGGTCACCTTACTTTGGCCAAACGTAATTTTGGTTCTCATATTTTTAATATTTAGTGAAACTATCACTCTTTTTTCATTTTCTTGGGTACAAACATTTATTTTTTTAATTATAAATAAAATAATAATTAATGTTAATATATATTGGAAATGTTAACATGTGTCCTGAGGACACATGTTAATGATCTGATCCACAAATAAAAATTATGTATTGAAAATTATATTAATTTATATTTCTCAAAAAATTAAAAATTAGTTTATCTTAATAAATATTTGTTATACGTAGAATCCTTAACATGGGTACATATTAGCATGACTATATATATATATACACACACATAAAACCAAAGAAAAAGTTTGATGAGGTACGAGTGGTGATGCATTATAGTCTCACATTCCAAAAAACAAGTATAGTCTCTTAATCTTAAAGATATGATCACGAGTTTTATCTTAAAGTATATATGAAAATTCGCCATTTGAAAGAGACGCCCCTTAAATTTGGTTTAGATCCTCAAATAAATGAGTCTTTACAATTGCGTAAGAGCAACTTTAGTGTATGATGTATTATGCTTAAATTTCTTATAAATGATGACAACTATATAAAACTTGCATTGGAGTGAATATTGCATGGCATTAGGTGAACTAAAACTTAGTGTACATCAACTATAGAAGCAACCCCAAAAAAAAATCTCAAGCATTGAAATTATTGATAAAAAAATATTGTAAGCATTAACTATTATTATGTATTTTATATCATTATGTTTTTTCAATTGAAAATGTAGTTTTTATGTATTATTGTTGTGAACTTTGTATCACTTTAAATTTTATAATTTACATATTTATTATTGTTTACAATTTAGTTACGTAAAGTTTATTGAAATAATTTTTCTACAACTTTAATAATTAATATTTTTATGCATTTTCTTGTTCAAAAAAAATATTTTTATGCATTTCAATTAAAATAGTTAACTTTCCTTTAAAAAAAATTAAAATAGCTAAACTAATATTAGTTTTTACTTTAATTTTTCTTTTAAAAAGGAAAAGATTGAATTAAAATAAAAGCAATCACAAACATATATTGTTTAAAGGACAAACATAAATACAAAGTTTATACATTTATGCAAAAAAAATATATAGAAAAAAAAAACACATAGCAAGCTACAAATAACTAAAAACAATAATAAAAAAAGACTAGAACTAATTCCACACACATGTATGTGCGCATGCACGCACGCGCGCACACATATACATATAATTGAGCTAATTTATGAATCAAACGTGTCGAACTATATATAATTCAAGTTCAACTTATTTGGTTAACGGACGTGATATTTAGCTAAAGTTCAGTTCATTCGATTCATGAATCAAGTTCAATGAGTTAATTGTCTAGTCAAATTCTAAAATTTATTGGAGTTGGCTCGATTGATTGTCAAGCTAGATTACAATTATTGAAAAACCTTTCGAAATAGTTATTTTAAAATATTTTTTATTTTGTTAGGGGGAAATATTTTAAATTTATCCTTTTCCATTTTCCTATGAATACTTTGCTTATAAGAATTGCTCGGATATGCTGCAGAGAATCCAGAGATACGAGTAGCATTGCATCTTTGTCTTTTCTTATGGTTAAAACCTCCCTTAGTTATAACAAATAAAAGTGCGCATATTATGGGAAAGTAGCATCAAATGATGTATGCATAAACGTTGAAAGATGGGTTCACATTCACATAAGGATTAAGAACGTGACAATGAGAAAAAACCTCCCTCAGTTCAGTTCCGTATACCATTGATGGCTACATAATAGAAACTGCTAATCAAATTAAAACAGACAAAATTGTATATTATTCCTATTACTTTATGTTTATGTAGCAGGAAATAGGTCACGCAAATTTAACAGGCTCTTTAGTCTTGTTGGAACATATAGTGATCACGCCACATAAAATCAGGACATTATGTAAGAGCCGGCAAGCATGCTTAATTGTTAAAAGAAAATAAAATACCAATGACAAATGTTAACATATGTGTCTTTAAGTTCTTAATTTTGAATGTTTAATCAATCTCGCATGTACACATCACTTATTTTATAGTTTTTAATATTAATAATTGATAAGTATTAGTTCTCTTAAGCTTAGTATCTCAAAATATATATACATATACAAAATAGATCTGTCAATTAAATTTATTTCACTGCATTTCAATAAAATTTATTTATTTCAATATAAGTTATTAATTAGAGCACATGAAAAGTATAGAGATTGTTATTCTATAGCCACATTTCTATATAAATAAACATCCAATTTTTTTACACCACAATGAGAATACGTATTTAGCTTGGGTCTCCAATGTGATTTTCTTTTTAGTTGTTTGAGTTACTTTTTGTGGGCACAAATTGTCATGTATCCTTTAAGCAATCTATAAGCAACTCTAACTAAATTTACTCCCAATGGTTAGGGATTGACACAATTCAGTCGGTGCGCTTGGTAGATCATTTTTTACAATTCAGCCATTTTTTAGGAATCTCAATGAAATTTAAATCAGCTTTGTATCTTTTATGCCTCTCTACTATTTGTTGGGTCGTTTGGAAAGTAATAAACATTTAGCTTTTTCATCAAAAGGAGCTAAATCAACAACGTTTATTGGATAATTAAGCTTCAATCTTTTCGGTGGCTGAAACCAAAATATGTTACGTTCGATTTCGACTACCATCTTTGATGACTTAATCCACTTTAATGTCATGCTTAAGACAAGTTGCTTGGTTGCTTTTGAGTTTCTTTCAAAAAAATTGGATTTCTCAATTTTGTTGTAATTGTTTATACTTTTGCCTAGTTTTCCTGCACATTTTTGTGCTTAAAAAAGCTATTGTTGTTTGGCTAATATAGCTTCGTTTTGGCTTCTTTAGAAAGAAAAATAAGAAACTCGTCATACTTGATCCCACCAATTTATATTTATTTTATATGCACTTAATAGTTCCTTGTGAGATGAATAATAAAAATTATTTTTGGAGATTGAGTTTCCTAAAATTCACATTGCTGCATAACTTAGGTAATAAGGGACTTGTGTCAAAAATAAAAGGTAATAAGGGACCATAAAGTGAATGTTTTTTTATGAACAGTAAGATTAAAAAACTCGTCGTGAGTCACTATAATTTTATAAAGAGTAGCTTTTGTCAATCTTTCGTTCATTCAAACATGCATCAAGTTATTTGCATTGAAGATGTTATTAAGGCACTTGTTAGTACATGGAGTATTAAAATAGAAACTTTGTATTGGAATTGTAGATTCAGTTTCTTGTATAAAAAAATATATAGCAAAGTTTCTTGTAAAGTTAAAAGGTTATATTTTACAAATATGTAATTTATATGTGAACTTCTTAACAAAGTTGGCAAGACCCAATAATATTTACTAAAAAAAAATTTACATTCAAATGAAACAGAAGTATTAAGTATCTTAAGTGATTTGAGTTAAAGGTTAAAGGAGTTGAAGGTTTGCAAAATAAAACATGGCATGTAATAAATATTTTAAAAAGAGAACGAATGATAAAAGTTATTTCTTAACCAAAAAGCCGAAGGATATAGATGGAAAATAACCAATCACGTAGTTTCATTATTTTATTTTATTTTTGAAATAACCAATCACATAATTTCATATTTAGCAAACTACCATTTTTTGTAGTGACTTATTTTTTTTCCCTAAAAAAAACAAGTCACTAGTTAGTCCCAGGAAAAAAAAATGTATGCTCAAGTTAAGTACTTTTCTTTATGGATTTGTGTACCATATTATACCACGCTACTCCATCCCTTCTCAAGTAATTGTCGTCCTAAATTATTTTAGACAGATATAAATATTTTCTAAAAAATATATGAGAGGAAATTATTATTAAATAAATTGAAATTTATTATGGTTATTTTACGGTCATCATAGAATTTTACCCCTTCGGGTTAGAAAGCCAGTGAAATAATTTAAAGAATGATTTTTGAAGGAATAATTTAAAGAATGTTGTAATTTAATAAAATTATCTTGTTTTTTGTTGACTGTGCACTGCTGCAACAAGTCACCAATTCTTCCGGTCAACTACGAAAAATGGGTTAATAATGAAAGCTTGTGAACGGCCTATAATTAAGAAAATTGCTCTTTAAACCCTCGCCATTTACTTTCAGACATCCTAAATTGACGAAAATACCTCCAACGACAGTTAACTACCGTTCGCTGCTCTATGGTAGTTCACTGCAGCTCTAGGAATAGTATTTAACTGCTATTGACAGGAACGATAGTCAACTATCAGTTCTAGAGAAAAAACCTACACAGTTTCAGAGTTTGATTTTTTGTGTGTTTGTTTAGGTCACTATATTCATTTATTCATTCAATCATTCAGTCATAATTCATATATGTATTCCTTTATTCATACATACATTTGTACATTCATTCAATCATTCATCTCCAAATATATATAACAAAACACAAATCATCGAAAACAAATTCATTAATTCGAGAATCGTTAGGTAAGAGTTACTATGAACCAAAACCAAAAACCAACATTCATCATTTAAATTAAAACAAATGCAACCAAATAAAAAAAATCATGGTGCTCTAAATGGCCTCCTCGTTCTTTAAATCCTATATGTAGTGGAAAGGAGTGTCTCATCCGCAATCCTCAAAAGAACAATATGTAGGTATTCCCATGTCTGGCCATTTTACAACCTTTCCACTGCCATGAACCTAACCTTGGTGATGATTTGCGGTGAATTTGAAGTATCCCTATTCCCTAGCATGCTCCTGCTCAATAATTAACTCCTGATTCGCTGACGTGGGGGGTTCTCTCTTGATAAGGGGGCAATACTTTCGAGTGAGATACCCGATAAAACCAGGACATCTATCATGGCAGGTGATCACAAGAATTCTCCACCTGAAGACCCCTACTAGTCTCAGGTATGTCGTGCAACAAGAAGTCAAAGAAAGCTTGAGCTAGAACTAGTATACTAACAGCAGGTACAATTCATGGATGTCTCGAAATGTCCGCCACATGCATGTACTGCCTATTCACCCGCTGGCAAGTGGCATGATGGTCATATCCCCAACTGGCATGATGGTCATCTCCCCAACTGAAAGATGAAGCAGCATGTCTCATCATGCCACCGCTCACACAAAGCTACTTATAGGGCATGACTAACATTCTTGAACCCTATCGCAAGTAGTGGGGAATGACCGAAAGCATAAACAGGATTCCATAACCAATCTAGATGCGCTGGTAGATGTATAAGCTCATTTGTACTTATCTTCTCGTCATGTCTGATGTATCAAAGTACACGTTCATGAATCTGAAATACAAAAAAAAAAAGTTAAATACATTGAATTCCAAGAACAAAAGATGAATTGTTGTGATAGCTAGCTACTCTATTTATAATCTATAATGACTTAAACCCTAATAAATATAACACTAGAATAGTCTACAAGAAACCACAGTCTTTTAGGTCAGAAATAAACTAATAGGTAGCTTGTCCGGAAAGCAAAAAGCAGCAAAAGAGGCTTCTGGGGGTTGGCACGACCGTGTGGCTGGTGGCACGGGCCGTGCCAAGCTTCTAACTTGGGGAAATATATTTTTGTCTTCAATCTTCGTATTGTCAGCCCGAATCAGCTCCAAATCCTCCTTCTTTTGCTCCAAGACTCAATCTTTCAATTATTTGATCCTGAAATATAATAACTTGCAATTGAAGTAAAATAGTTCTAAAAAGGAAATAATATTAAATAAAATAAACTCAAATCTAAATAAAACAGACTCAAATATTATTTTAAAAAAACTAATTATTGACTCATCACCAATCTTACCTGATTGAAAAGATTAATGTCAACATATATGCGTAATAAATACTCGATTAATTTCAATTTTTTAATTTCTTTTCTATAATCCTTCCGTAAAAAAAATTGATAATCCTACGAATGTTTGTTTATATGTTAAAATTTAATCTTTCCTAGTATATAATTTTGTCTTATGCCAAACGGGCCCTTGTTCAGTCCCTCAACAACTTGGTAAGAAAGGTATTTTATATTTTAGAGACTGTTTTTTGGACCCCACAACCCCACATAAGACCCGTGCTTTTTAACGCCTAAACCAAGTAACAAACGCTCAAATATTCATTCTTTTATTCTTCATTTCACTATCTTCACCTTTTCATCTTCCATTTTTCTCACAGCCATTACCATAGCAAGACAACATCAAGGATCAACAATGTTTTTGTAAGCATCCTAACATATTTTTCATGGTTTTTTTCTTTCTATATTTCTCTCTTTCACATTTTCATGCTTTGTCAAATAATAAATCAAATATCATACAATGTTAGAAGTATATCTAATAAATGTCTATATTAATATTTATATATCTTGAAATGTTAAACCCTGTTTCTATTGCCATTGTTCTAATTTTTATTGTTTCACTTTCATTCTCAAACTGTTATGTGTATTTATATATGTTCAAACATGATAAAATTTACATTTCTTTACTGTTTCATTTTCATTCTCAAACGGTTTCTGTTAATATTATATACCACTACTAGATTTTTTTTTACAAAACACCAGTAAAATAAAATAGGCAATATCCTCTATTATTCTACAATTGTATAATATTATAAATAAAATAACAATTATTTCTATATGACTTATAAGAGATGAGTTATTATTTTGACACACACATAAATATATTGTTATAGATATTCTTAGTCATCTTTCATATTTTGCCTAGTGACTTGGACAAATATGAGAAAATCAAAATGATAAATTATAATATTAATGATATGAAAAATTAAATAGTTAATTTTGATATCAATAATTAGTATGATGGGGTTGTTACGAAGTTGAAAAACAACAATATGGATATCAATGTACTAAAGAATTTAAGATATAGACAATTAATCAACATTATGATCCAAATCCAAATCCATCTATTTTGTCACCCTTACTATTATTCGTGAGATTAATATATGTGATACCGGAAAGTAACAATTAACTAGACATTGTTCCAACTCAATCATGTCTTTCTCGACCCTAAAACCATGTTGAATATTAATGTCATCTTGTTCATATCAAGATTAGTTACTACCTATTTTCTTTCTTTCCTTTTCCCTTAACTCTTTCAAAGCCTTTTACGGTTTTTGCTTTAAAGAAGGATGTGACATATCTCATATCTGAATACATAAAAATTCTCAAGATAATACTATTACTTCCTATTATATACTACTTTGAAGCATGTGCCATATATAGTTCAATTATCAAGAATTTATGATTCACATTGGAGAATTTAGTAAAAATACACTTAAAGTAGCCTCTAAGTTTTAGGGAAACTTAAAGGATAAAAGTTGAGTGTCTTTGGATGAGCCTCTTAGGTTGGAAAACAAACAATATATAAAGAGTGAAGAGAAACAAACACACAAAGACTTATTTATCTAGTTTGGTCTAAATTAACCTACTCTGAGGAAGATAGATACAAAATGATTACAGGATATTATTTTCAACAAGCTTTCCAAGAATAAACCTAATTTCTATTCATTTCATTTTTATTGTTTTATATAATATTGTAGACTTGTAGTAGTCATTCAAATTGTATACACGCGCGCGCACACACACATAACATTTCCAAACTATCACTTACTTGTCACAACATATAGCACAAAAAGTTTCACTTCACTTATTCTTGTAACTTAGCCATGGCTAGTTTTGTAGTGTTTAGGTGTTGTTTAATAATGATAACAAATTTGTTTGTGGCCTTGATTTTGCTTATGTTCAACCAACAAGAGCTTTTTTCATTTTTGGTGATTCATTGGTAGATAATGGCAACAATCATTTTTTTTATTAATCACATTACGTGCTGATTTTCCCCCATATGACATTGATTTCCCTACGCACAAAGCCACCTGATGTTTCTCTAATGGCCTAAACATTCCTGACATAATCAATATGTGATTAACTTGTTCTTAACTTAAATACAAGCTAGTGAAAATAATATATGTGATTTACTTGCTTGACAATGCCAAATTGTTTGAATCACGATGACTTTTATAACTATAAATAAAATTATGTCGCCGTTAAGACACAAATCTTGTGATATATGAAGTGTAACTGGCGTTTTCGCATTATACAATCCAAATTGTATTTACTCAGATTTTTTATTACAATGACATATAATAAAATAACATAATTTAAATTGACATAATATAAATTGACAAGAATTCAGTACATTCAATTATTTGATCAATGATTTATAATATATATACATTAACATAACTTATTAAAACAAAATATTAGAAACATAATTCTAAACATGTAGTACAGGAAGATGGAGGGAGAAGGAGGATTTTTTTGAATCCTCCTTCAGTGATGAACGAAGATTATGGATTCGATGATGAATGAGAACAACCGTTAGAAATTCAGTGATGAACGATACTGACTATGTGGAACAACGATTAGGGATTCTAATTAGAAATTCAATCGATTATAGATTTCAATTTGACTTTGTTTTATCATTTGCTATAAAAATATTTGATGTAAGCTTATTCATAAGCGCTAAACATGATAAGTGCTTGTGCTATAAGCTCCAAATAAGTTGTTTATCATGAATACCAAGTCAATTGCAAGTTATCAAATCATAATCCCTCGTTTTGCTAAAGTTTATCTATTTCACAAAATCGTCAATTTTCAAATATTACCCCAAATCAATGATTCAAGCCCATACAAACCTTCATGTTATCCCTATATGTTAATTGATATCTAAGAAGTTCAAACATAGCATTATAATTCCACAAAGTCTGTCTATTTCACAAACCTTGCAAAGTTCGTCTCATTTTATCCATTTCTCAAAATCATTTCATTTTCAAAGTAAAGATATGTTAAACCACTCATATAAGTTCAATTACACTTCAATCAATTAGGTTTAGGTGTTTGGGACTCATAGGTATACTTAAAAATCCATTAAAATGCGAAAAATCAAACTTTCCGTGCACATGACAGGCTGCACGGTCGTGCAAGGCAACAACGAACCACATGCACGGTCCGTGCCTCCAAGGGCATGGTCCGTGCCAACCTGACATCACATGATTTTCTGATTTTTTTTTCAGCATTCACGTTTTCGCGCAAAAAAATTCGATTTTCAAATCGTTTTCACCAATTTCGTTCCAACATTGTTTCCTAGCCCAAAACAACTTAATTCAATTCTTCTAAAATCACTTCTTTATCAGAAGTGCTTAAAACAACTTTTACTCAAAAACTAAATTTTCACCCAACGATTCTACACCCAAAACCTTTTATTCAAAATAGAATTTCTTATCAATCTAACTCAACACAACAACTACATTAATCCATCCAAAATCATAATTCTCCTATTTTGACTCATTTTCACAAAGTCTCGCAAAACACAACAACTTAACCAAACAATCACATTTACCACACCCAAATTCATGGATTCTCAATACATACATGTCATACCCTAAATTTTGACCAATTAGTTTTTGTTTATTCGCACTTTAATCAGTCAAAACTTTTTCATTTGTATTTTAAACAATTAAAAGTTTATTCGTAATTTTAATTAATTAAAACTTTTGTATTCGCTTTTTAAGCAGTTAAAACATTTCTATTCATATTTTGAGTAATTGAAAATTTTCATTCGTTTTTAGTTAATTAAATTTTCTTATTCGCTTTTAAGCAGTTAAAATATTTTTATTCGTATGTTAGTTAATTAAAACTTTTTTTACTCGTATTTTAAATAGTTGAAGCTTTTATTCGTATTTTAATCAGTTAAAAAGTTTTTTTATTTGTACTTCCAAAGCCGAGTGATTTCGTCGTCTCAGACGAAATTTCGGGAGAGAGGTATTTTAGAATACCTCATTTTTGTCACCGAAAGGGACACTTTTAATTACTTTTTATTAGTTTATTATTATTCCTTTAATTCATTCTTTTTTATTTAATTATTTCATTTTATATTTACTTTATTTTAAATTTTCGGTTTTTAATTATTTTATTATTAAATAGTATTTTGTTTTTTTGTTTTAATGTTTCTTTTAAAAAAAAAATTAAAGAGAGTTTTATCTTTTAAGTCCGGTACACTTGTCATGTTATCACTTGTCCAGAAAAAGCATCTAAAGTTTTTTAAACTTTCTCTCCAAGCTAGTTCAGGTGTCACAATGCTATTGGCCAAGATGGGAATCCAAAGCTGCAAACCCTAGTTTTGTCAGCTATAAAAAGGGTCATTTATTACAAGTCAGAGGGAGAGAATTTTTTCACTGACTGTTCACGAGGTCATATCAGTCAGAATCGGTCCCCAAAAAATCACACAATCACTATTCTGTTTCTCTCTCATCCAATTTTCAGATTAAAATCTTCAAAAAAAATAACAAAATTCATGAACATCATGAACACCTCATGAATACTCATCCACAACAAAATTCCAGCAACAATCATAACACCATAAAAAACTCGTTCCGAAATCACAAACGTAACCAAAAACAAGTTCCAACTTCAAATCCACCAACACACATCATTTTTTTTTTGAAATTCATCATATCACAACCACAAGCTAATTTCGAATCTGAATTGCAAGAAGGAGTTTGAAAACGAGATGAAGCATACCGTCGTGAGTCATCGACCACTTGTTTGAGCCACTACACTTCAAGTTTGTTCAGATCCGAGGCTAATTTCGAAGTAAAAGAGGTAAAAGTTTTGTTCCCTATTTGTGTAGATCTAGTCCGATTCTGTCACATTCTTTTAAAAACAAGTCCAAAAACGTGATTAGAAGAATGAGAGGAAGCTTTGGACATAAAAAAATTTCAAAAAAAATAAGTTCAAAGCTCCGACGCGGCGGCGCTAGGCTAGGCCACCACGCCGGAGCGCCGTCGGCCACCTCCCCTCCTCCCCTTTTCGACGGCCAGTTTTAGGAGAGAGAAGAGAGTTTCTCTCTCTTCTTTGATGGTTTGTTGTGTTTTAGAGAGAAGGAAAAAAAAATTATGTGAATTTCTTCCTTCATATTTTCCTTTTATATTCTCCTTTACTGCTATGCACGCGCCTATGTGTGTCCTACCATGCTTCATCAACTGTGAGCCATCAGATCTAAATTGTTCCTTGATCTGATGGCTATTGTGTGATCTGTTTAAAATTTAGTGTGTATGTTTTTTTTCACTACTGTGTATCTGAAGTTTTTTGGTCCTTTGATCCAGATCTGATGGTTAGGTTAAATTTACTGTAAGCTCATTGGGTTTTGACTGTAGGCCCAAGAATTTTCAGATTTCACTACTTTGTTACTAATTGCACCACTGTGTTTACATTCTGCACCTCTTTTACCTAAAATTTTTTTTCTAGAAAGTTTACAAAAATATTGTGATTTGCTTTAATTTTTATTTACTGTTTTTTTATAGATTTTATTTTATAATTGCATTATTATTTAGATTTAACTCATGCATATTTTATTTCTTGTCA
>Ga0228710_1001615_pt1 | contig 34199 bp, 17 predicted proteins | sample MedpolnodulmetaG_FD_177995 | JGI IMG/M metagenome (GOLD analysis project Ga0228710, IMG submission 177995) | Root nodule microbial communities from Medicago polymorpha collected in Santa Monica, California, United States - pink nodules | ecosystem: Host-associated > Plants > Roots > Nodule... | reverse complement strand
TAGTTGGTGTCTTTGTCGTTGTTTGTTATACTTATTTGTTACACGATTGAATAATTACAAATTCGTGTTGGATGTTAAGATGAATCAAGTGTGTGCACGATATTAACTTTGTATATATAAGGGTATCTACTATAGAAATAATGGAATTTGAAAGAAACTATATATAAGGGCATTTGCTAGAGACGATTCGTTGGGTAGGGACAATTAGTTGTATATGCAGTGGTAGGCTTCGAGACTCCAACACCTCCAGTTATATGTAGAACATCCAAAAAAAAAAAAACAAGACTCATGTCTGTGTGATTAATTTTAGTCATCCGTGTAAAATATTCCGGCATTAAATACTAATATTTCGACGTTAAATCTGTTAAATCATTACCGTTTTACAATACAGAAAACCAAATAACTATATACGTCGATATTTGTATAAAATATGCAATCTAAAATACGATAACGATGCGTTTTATTGATATATTGTGTATAAAATAATGAATTTGCCGTTTAATTAGATTTTATATAAAATAATAATAGTCGTAATTCTTGTCCGTGCTTAGCACGAGTTTCCAAGCTAGTTACGTTATATTCTTGTAGCGCTACATTTTATTTAAAGGATCAATGCTACATTTTTAGAATTTAACTTAATAGAAATAGAAATGAAAGGAAAAAAAAATCATTTCTCAATCATTGTCTACCGGATTTTTCTCCCCTCTTCCACTAGATTCCCGTTTGATACCCCCTCAAATGCTAACAAGTTATATGTTAGCTAGTTCATAGACAAAGATAAGAAAATGCTAGGATTGGATCCATAGAAAAATACAAATAAAAGAATCAAAATGAACAGTAATAATTCAAAATAAAGATGATCAGGTAGTACTGTTACTGTATGCATGATTCAATTGATTACTGTAAGAAAAAAAATATTAAAAAAAGGAAAAGGAAAAGAGAAAAAAATTGATGACAGAAGTATGGTGGGTCAGTGGTATTGAACTCAGAAAGGGTTAGAAAACAAGATGGCTCTAAACATAACATCTTGATTGTAGTACTGGCCCGCCTAGTTTCATTTTAAACACAAGATGAGCAAAGAGTTATATTTATTTTTTTAACAAAGAACAAAGATTTGATTTGGTAGACACATGTGCCGATAGATATTGAAACTAACACAACCCAATAAAATCGGCTTTTGATGTAAAAATTGCCTTACTTATCGACACATATTCAGGACATCATTTATCTGATGTGGAACTCTTTAACACCCTTTCACAACCAACATTATTTGGCTTGGTTCGTAGACATAAATGATGGATGTCTCCGTTAGCAAAAACTTGATAGCAGTTGACCTAATGGATCCTAAAGGAGGTTTTGATAGCAGTTGACCTAATGAATCTTAAAGGAGGTTCTTATAGCATGTTGATAGATACTGGGGTTCAATACAACCCCACAAAACCAACTGTTAGTGTAAGAAATACTCTAACTTATAAACACATATTCAAATCATTATTTAGTGGAACTCTTGAACAACATGCATTATTAATATTATTATAAAGCTATAGTAGTAAATATGAATATTTGTTATTATGAAATGGAATTGTAGAAAATCGAGGACACTCTGTAAACCTTCTTAACTTTGAAAACAACAGGTGAATGAGGCAAAGCTAATCACTCCCATGCACACGTCCCTTTCTCTCTACGTTCCCCCACCTCTGCCGCCTCTGCTCTCTCTCTTACTCTCTCTCCATCTCTCTCTATTACACAAACATATCCATTGGGAATGCCGACCATTCATTTCTAGCTAGGTATAGGTTTTCTTTTTAGTAGTATTTTTCTTATTCCTATATCTTTGACAAAGTTAAAAAATTCACAGCAATAATTTTCAAATGAATGTAGTTCTATCTTGGCAAGATATGATATACTGAGTCAAGTGAAATGAACTAATTTGGAGGACAAAAGTGAGATGAACTTTGGAGGTCAAAACAATTACTTTGTTAGAAATAAACAATCACATCAATATTTATAGAATTAGTTATGTTGTAAGAAAATGTTTTCTCGGACCCCGGTTGATTGATGTAACTTGATTATGACACTTCATTTTTTCATAAAGTCTAATGATACACTTATTATAGTAAGTAGATGCATGTACTATAGGCTATTAATTAGGGAGTGTTGTTGGTTTGGGTTGGTTTTTAAGTTAAAAAGTTATTTGATCTATATATTAAAATGGAATGTGATTTTGTTCAGTTAATTAGAATGATTCCATCATCAAATTCTTTCATTGGTTTTTTCACAAATAAAACTTATTATATATTTATGTTATGTAAAATAATATTTTATAGATTAAATAGCATCACCATATATTTTTTTAAAAGAAAATCAATAACAAATATAATATGTATTATAATAAAAACTAACATTAAGAAGTAAAAGTATGAATTACATTTGGAAGATGAGAACTAATAAAAGAAGTAGATTATATTAAACAAATAGGTATGAGGAAATCATAAATAAATGATAGATTAAAACACCTTATATGTTAATTGGTCAGTTTCATTGAGGACCAATGAGATTAAGGTTTAGGTCATCTACAAAATTTCTTTATATTATGCTACAATATCACATTTTGTTTACTTCTTAAGCATTATAACTCCCTTAATTATAATTTATTATTGTATTGGTAAATATTTATCTTTTTTTAATAGCAACAATCGGGAAAAAAAAATGCAAAGGGATCAGCGCACCAGTGGCGCCCTAGAACACCCTAAAAAAACAAAAGACCGCCACTCCAAACACAACAACAATAGAAAAAACACCCAACACCCACCACACCACAAAAACCAAGAAAAGGAGACAAACTCCATCTAGAAAAGAAAATTGAAATCCCCCTCTATACTAGATGGCTAGCCCTAAGTCGAGATGAATTAGGCCAACTACCACAAGAAAAAACGACACGTAAATTAAGGAAACAAACCCCATACCCTTCTCAAAAGAACAGATGAGTAAAACCGCAAATGTACGGTTCTACCGAAATAGTAAAAAGAGAGTATCGTTCCAACAGGGAGTTGTTCAATTTAATTAGCTTTTATTGATAATTAGAAGAAAGTTCAGTTGTAAAGATTGGATTTTTAACGGTTGAAAAAAGAATAATAAAAAACGCATTGGGATTATTGGTTCATCTTAGTGACAAACCCTTCACAAACCAAACCCTACACCTAAACTTTATATTGGACATACTTTCTAAAGACAAGTTTCTCTTAAGCCTATCACATCTCCTTTCGGTTTCAGTGAGTGTGTTCCTCTAGCAACCACGCCTATTCTCATGGTTGATTGCTATTAGAATCCTTGAAGAATGAAACATTATTTGTCTCAAGGTTTGCTAGGCTATTCTCATGTTTCACAATCCTTATTTAATTTCACGTGTTCCAATATCAAAACTTCTTCTTTCGATGCTTCGTTTTGATATTTGTGATGATGAGTTAACAAATACTAACCCTCCGCTGTTGCTTTATGAGTATGGTATTTGTTAATTCATTATAAAAACAGTGAAATTAGATTAGAAAGTAGATTTATATAAAATTAGGGTTCGAGGCTTGGTTTGATTAGGATTAGGTCATTAGACTCATCCAACAATCCCAAGACAAGAAGAGTCTACTGACTCATGTTCATTGTAGACATAGAAGAGAAGAAAAAGAACATAAATAAAATAACAAGAAAATAAAAGAAGAACTTTTATTAAAGAAAACAATTGCCACTATTGAATTCCAAGAACAAAAGATGGTTTTACAAACTAGATGGCTGCTCTATTTATAGTATAACATTGACTTGAGCCCCAAGAATTAAATCACTAAAGTGTTGCACAAGAAACCATGGGCTCTAGGTCAGATATACTAAAATAGGTAGCTTGTCGAAGAAGCAAAAGCAGCAAAAGGGTAATATGGGGCGCGCCTATGCTATATTTTGGTACAACATCTTCAATTTCTTTGCACAAGATATTTTTGTATAAGATCTTCTTATTTTTGGCACAAATCAGCTCCAATTCTCCTTTCTTTTGCTTCAAGACTCAATCTTTTGAATATTTGTTCCTGAAATAAAATAACTTGCAATTGAAGTAAAATAGCTCTAAAAGGAAATAAAAACATATTTAATCTAAATAAAGTAATCTCAAATATTATATTAAAATAACTAATTATCGACTCATTATTGACTCATCAAGCACCCAATTAGCAAATCCCATAGACAACCACTATCATAACTAACAGAGAATTGGCTCAGCCACCCACTCATAGTGAGCATAAAGATGACCAGGATGCCTCTCAAAAAACAACTACTAAGAAATATGTTGAATTTTATCAACCAATTGCTTGATATCTAATGTCCTGTCAAAAACACTACATGATTATGAGGAGACCAGATAGACATCACTACAGATTAATGCAAGATTAACAAAAAACATTTCCTAAAATTCACTCTACCAAACACCACAAAATAACTCTAAAAAAGACATCTAACCGCCCTCAGAAGAATAAACTCCCAAGCTAAACATCGTAAAATCAAGTACCAAATCCTAGACGTGGTCCTACAGGTAACACAAAGGTGGTTAACATATTCTAGCTCCTCCCCAGACAAAGGGCACCAAATTTATACCAGATTTTTAAGGACTTTACACCGCAAAAGGTTCACCCTAGTTGGAATCCTATCGAGGAGAAATTGATAAGAGACCGATTGAACTTTGGATGAAACCAAACTCTTCTCGACTAATGATAGGATACTAGACAAAACGACCACTCTACCACACACTCATAAAAGAATCTCTGAAAGGTACTCGTACGCAGGTGAAACGAAAAACCCCCTGCCTATACCTCACTTCCCACACCCATCTACCATCAACCATTGAGCCAATTGACTTAACATAGGAGGATTGTTGGGATGGCACCAAAAAAAGCCTCGGGAACCACTCTATCAAGTGAACATCTCCCAACCACGTATCTTACCAAAAGGAGGTAGAGGCCCCATCTCTCAAAATTCAAAACACATCCGCTGAAAAAAATTCTGTAGAACCCTTGACACCAGGATGAAGAACAAAACCCTCTTTTAACCAAGCAGAGGTGTTCGCCAAAACCCCATATGACCCACACATGGACACTACATGGTTAACCCTATACAGCGCACAAAAGATATCCTTGCACAAACTTGCACCACCGGATAAGAGTCTTCGCCACCACTTACCTAATATAGCGTGGTTAACTAAAGATAAGTCTCTTATTCCCCAACCTTCCTTCGTTTTAGGCCTACATACATGTGTCCAACGACCTAAGGAATCTTATTAGCTCCCCTTCCATTCTCCTCAAAGGAGATGTCCCTGAAGCCCGACAATCCTCTTCCAAACTTAACAGGTAATTTTAGAAATAAAAGGTAAAAGATGGGAATCAAATTTATCACTAAGTTAATTAACACAAAACCCCCCTCCCAAACTAACAAGCCTATTATTCCCAGATCCCAACCTCTTAGATAGTAATAACCAAGTCCTTGCACAAGATGAGCAGAGACCGCCTTGACATAAAAATAACAAACAAAGGGTTACATATATAGGTGGAAGACCCAAAAGAAAACCCATTCACCTCGGACAACAAAAACACTTATAAAGACACCACCCCAATTGAGGGGTGCCACCAAAAACCAATACAAAAAACTAACCACCAACACCAAATATACAACCTAACCTCCTCACAACAACATAAACCAAACTTGTGCCAAATCATTAACTCCCTCGAGAATGGTCATCAAAACGAGATCCAAACTCCTATCTCTCTCTACTCACACCTAAACCCCTAAAAAAAACTATAATATATTGGTCTGACATTCGAGTGTGTGGACCCTTTGGAAGGCCCGTAACAATAATATTTTTGCGGCAAGTCAGTTGAGATTAAGCTTCAAGTGGATAAGATTCAATTTCTCTCGTGGAAATGGTTTTTCGATAGATACCCTAGTCATCCTAGGTCCATCTTTAAGTGGGTAGTAGAACCAATTATTTGTTAGAGCCAATAGTGTCATGTTTGGGTGTCAGAGATATATTCGACCTGTGTTGGGGGTTTGAGTGTTCCAAAATCGCTGACCTTTTTTGTTAGTGCGAGTTCAATCTCTGCTTCTCTCCGTGTCATTGTTCGTTTGGTGTTGTTTGCGTTGCCAATTCGTTGGTTGTTGCTTTTGTTGCTTCCCCCATTCTTTGTGTAGATTTTGTTTCTTTGTTGGTGGTGGCATCTCTCTAGTTTAGGGGAGTTTTGCTTATTGTACTATTCCCAGCTTGCGCCATGTTCTCTCTTTTTTTGCCTGTAAAAAAAAATATATTGTAGAAATTTGAACTATCATTATTCTGATAGGTGTTCAAATACTTTATTTTAGCACAAATTAAGATGCTCTCTTAGGGTTGGTTTATAAGTAAAGAAGGTAAAAATTTGGACTATCATTATTTTGACACGTGTTCATATCCTTTAGGATGTTTGAAAGCTCTATAAGGTTGAACATTTTCTCTAGCATTCATCCTTTTATTGAGCGATAATCATGTAAGTTTCACCACCATGTTTTAAGTATATGATCTACATAAGCTTCGCTCTATAAAAAAAAATACATGTTAGAAACAATGTTAGAAAGAGAATGTTCATAACACTCTTAATAATATTTCTTGTCTATCAAAATAATAAATAAAATAACAAAGGGAGAAAGAAGGAAAAGACTTTCCAGGTCAATTCAATCCTTTAATACTTAAGTAGCATCAATCTGTCTCTCATTTCCCTTTCTTTCATATTTATCTCCCCTTCCTAAACAGTAACTCAACAATCAAGAGGATCAGATCCATAGGAAGTATTTATCTATCTATCTATCATATCACACACCCAAGAAACTTCACTGATCAGTCAATCCCATCAATCAAATCAAAAAATCAAGAATTCAGAAAAGGAGAAAGTAAAGAATCAACAAAAAGAGAAAGAAAGAAAAAACATGTCCTCTTCATCATCCACTTCCTTTTCACCGGACCAGCAACAACAGCAACAACTCTCTCCTTCGGACCAGCTTTGTTATGTCCATTGCAATTTCTGTGACACTGTTCTCGCGGTATTATCTTATCTCATCACACATTCTCTTTATAAACATGTCTTTTTATGACCCTTTTAATTAAGAATTAAGATACTCATTATAGCTTCTTTTTTGTTTTGTTTTTCTTAGGTGAGTGTTCCTTGCACAAGCTTGTTCAAGACTGTGACAGTAAGATGCGGTCATTGCACCAACCTTCTCTCAGTTAACATGCGTGCTTTGCTCCTTCCTGCTCCTAATCAGCTTCATCTTGGACACACTTACTTCAACCCTCAAACTCTTATGGTATGTGTGTGCGCGCTCGCGAGCGTGTTTGTGTGATTTTTATATAAGCAAATGTTTATCTTAGTTTTCCGAGTTTGAATTTTGGACCTCTTCTTAAAAATGTTTCAGCTCACCAAGAAAACTATATATTTATGATGTTATGCTTGAATACTTGTATTTTAATAATGGATTATTTGGCTTCACAAATTTTGTATCAATTTATAAAGTTATCTAGGTTTTTTCATAGAGTACAATGTTAATTTTTGTTGTGCCTATGGTTGTTTTGTATTTTGGAAATTAGGTATACAACTATCTTTTGAGTTGGAATTGGGAAGGGTTTGTTGATTATGAGAAATTTGGTTTAATTAATTATTATTCAGGAGGAGATTCGAAATGTACCTTCAACAAACATGATGATGAATCAGCTTCCAAATCCAAATGATTTGATGATGAACACAATGAGAGGAGGGCATCATGAAGAAATCCCTAAACCTCCACCTGCTAATAGACGTGAGAAATTATATATCTAACTCTCTTAACATTTCACTTTGTGTTGAAAAATTCTCATGATTTTTAAATGATGATTTTGTTCTAGTTTTTCTAATTACAATAACACAAAGACCTTCTTCACCATTTCTCATGTATGCTATATGTTTTTAATTTTAGTTTTAATTTAATTTTTTTTAAGATTCTTTTGATGCCATCATGGGAAAGGTAGGAAAAGCAAAAGAAAACAACCTGAAACCCTTATGTACATTTTACACTTCTTTTGAGTTCATAGTTGTGCTATTCGACCAATTAATGAAGAAAAGCAAAAAAGAGAAGGAAAAAAAGGTTCCATCCCTATCAAAACTCACTTCAAAATATGAAACAGTGTTTTATGTTTCTTGAATGTACTTCAAAGTGGCAAAGAAAGAGCAATCTTTAGCACATTTATCTCATGCATTGCTTTTTTCATCTTACATGAATTAATGTAAAGTTCTTATTAAAGTTCCAAATTAATTAAAATATAATAATTATAGTCCAATATTATTTTCAAATTGGAGAAACCCTGATTTCCAATATTTTGTTTATGAAAAAAATTGGAGAAACCCTATACCAAATCTAGGGCTAAAAAATGAAGATCATATTTTTTTTTACTTCAAAATATTCACATAAGGAAAAAAAAATGAAAAAATCTATTTAAATTTTTTTAGGTCTTCATTTTTTTTACTCTATGTGTCTATGCATGTCTCCTTGCATGCAAACATTGAGTGAGACAGAAGTCTTCCCCCGGAAAAATAGAGCTGAATCCATTGGAGAGTGATTGTTAGAGAAAACTTATAATGATGAGGTAATGATAGAAATATAGAGAGAGAAAAATGGTTGATAGAGAGAGAAAGAAGAGAGTTCTGATTAGGCAATGTTTATTTAATGTTCCTGTCTGTTTGCCTGAGCAATGTCCGTGTGTTTGCTTGTCCAGCTCCGGAGAAGAGACAGAGAGTTCCATCTGCCTACAACCGCTTCATCAAGTAAGTTTAATAACATTCATTTTAAGTTATTTATGGTATTAATTCATTGTTTTCTAGTAACTCAGAAAATAACTTGTATACCTAATATGTGTCCTCGTGAGTGTAGTTCAGTTAGTAGGGGCAATGCATAATATATGTAAGGTCTGGGGTTCAAACTTCGGCCACCAAAAAAAAAAAGATATCTTAGTATTTAAAGAATTTATCAAGAGTACGTCATTTTTTTTGGACAAAGGAGTACAACATATTTATATATAAATATTACTTGTCATATTTTTACATAAACATTTTTATTTTTTCTGAGAAATATTTTTACATAAACATTTAATCATATCTAGTTATATAAGTTTTAGTATATCGATTGTGTTTGCATAAAATATGATATTAGTTCTTATTTTTTATTATTATAAAATTTATTTTTTTTACTAAAAATTGTATGGATCACCTTTAAACATTTTTTAAAAGTTCATATTATTAGGTCATATTTTTCAATAGTACAGCATATTTCTCAATAAACATTACAGGTCATATTTTTACATAAAAATTTCCTTTTTTTATTGGTGAAATATTATTACATAAACATTTAATCTTATCTAGTTATATAAGTTTTGGTATATCAGTTGTGTCATGATAAAATATTATATTGGTTCTTATTTTCTTTATTATAAATTATTATTTTTTACTAAAAATGGTATGGATAACCTTTGAACATTTTTTAAAGTTCATATTATTAGACTAAACATTTTTTAATTACGGAACCACTTACGAATTTATTTTTCTTAGTTTCAGATTTGTGTTGATAATTCATTTAACTTTAGTGGTGGCTTTTGCTAGATAATATTTTTTGTTGTTGTATATGATTATAAATGACCTTGACAAAATATGATTTGATTTTCAGGGATGAGATCCAACGTATCAAAGCTGGGAATCCTGATATAAGCCACAGAGAGGCTTTTAGTGCAGCTGCAAAGAATGTGAGATCCAATGAAATTCTGAATCTTACTCTCTTAGGAACATTTTCCCATTTTAGATTATTTTCAATTTTTACTAACTTATATAATTTTAAATTTTTATTGGGTTTAATCAAGAAGTACACATTTTTATTGCATCGGTGTATTAAAGTTTAGACTTTTCTCATTTGTGGGGTCCTTTATTTTCTTTCAGTGGGCCCACTTTCCACACATTCATTTCGGACTTATGCCTGATCATCAACCCGTGAAGAAAGCTAATGTTCGTCAGGTACTTTGAAAACCCTAGCTAGCTACACTATTAACTTTTTTTTCATTTTTTTTTCTTTTGGCAGCACATTAAATGAAAAAGCATAACTCTTATTTCTAGGGTTTCTAATACCTAAAATTCTTTCATTGTGTAGGATTCAGAGGACGTGCTTATGAAAGATGGGTTTTTCACACAAGCAAATGTAGGTGTCTCTCCCTACTAAAGAAGTGTATTTGTTTTATTGTGTAGGGCTTTGATGTGTCATACTATTGTCTCTAATTAAGTAATATACTGTACTAAGACTTTGTCTTATGCATATTAATGTTATGCACTTGTATTAGTACTTTTTAGCCTTACAAGTTGTTAGTTTATGGTATAATGAGTGGTGGGAGAGGAGAGATTGAAGAATCTTAATATCATAAATTCTTCTGAAAATCAAGATCGTATGGTTTCTTTTATATTTAACTGGGGTCACAAGAATGAATTGCTTCTTTTTTATATAAGCAAAATGAATTAAAGTGAGTACAAGAGGTACTCAAAATCAAAATTCATTAGAAATGATGATTCCCAAAATATTTTGAAGAGAAAATTGATGACTATATATTCCACCAATATAAGAAGAAAAAAATATAAATTTCTACCTTTACTATAAATAAACCAAGAACAAGACTCCTTTTTATGTTATCTAACATCTCCAACAAGCTTGTTACCTTCCCATTGAATAAAATGTCGTTTTTATGTAACAAAATACTACACACCATTCAATCCAATCTCTTATAAATGGAGGGCCATATTGCTAAAGAATTTGGACAAATGAAAAACAATTGATTATAAGTTGGAACCCTCCCAAAAATATTCAGCTTTGATGGGAATGAAGCAGCCCATAGCCAGGGCCGTCTCTATGAAACTGGAGGCTCGACTCTCATAGTTAAAATAGGCCCCTAATAAAAAATACGCACAATTTTTTTAAAAGATTAATCTTCTATTTAAACTGAATATAACACTCGTATAATTATTATTAGTCACCGAAATCAAAATTAGCAATTATTTTTACTAAAGACTTGTTTTTTAACTTAGAAATAGAAACATAGAACATGATTTTTTACTTAGAAATTGAAACATGAAACATTTTTATTTTTCTTTTTTGAGTGGGGGTGTGGATATTGAGCAATCATTTTTTTCTTGAGGCCCATCATTTTGGGAGGCCCAGTTCGGTTTAGCGTTTTGCACTCCCTAAGGAACGACCCTACCAACTGCCTTGCAGTCCTAAAACTTCTGTCATTTACGGCTCTAAATCCTCAGTGTAGCAGCAGCTTGTAACAAGACTAAACTGTAAATTTACTGACCTATCATGTAGCCATTTCACAGATCTTTGGGGCTGCTTGGTTTAATCATGCATTCTTCTAATTCAGATTCACAATCCAGCTCTGCAATGTTTAATTCTTTATCATTTATCCAAAATCCCAGTGCCTTAGGAATGTAGAAAGATCTTAAAATTAAATTTTTTAGTTCTAATTAATTGTTCTCCTTCACAAACCGATGGAGTAGTGGTCTTTTTAAATTATTGGGTAGTCCCATTGCCGACAACACATTTGGATACATGCCTAAAGCAAATTTTCTTAATGAGGCATTTTTAAAGCCTATAATAATATTTTAGTAGAATTGCTAAATTTTGATGTATAAGTTTTATTTTTTAGACATTCTAGACTCTAGAATAGAAACTCATTATTAAATTAGTGTAATCTATTTTGTTTCATTTTACAATTTTCAATAGATAATAAAGTCAATTGAATTAAATTTTGACAAAACAGTAGTGATTTTAGTTTTAAGAATGAGACTATTTTATTTAGTAAAATTTTATATTTTTGGAATCCTAAGAATTGATGACCTTACCCTAGGACTAGCATTGGGTCGTTCTATTTCATATTAATTGTGAATTCAGTGAGAAAACATAAATCACATTAATATTTATTAGATTATTTTATTTTCAATTTTGCATCAAATAAATTTGTTTCCTTCATTATATATTTTTTTAAGAGGCTAAAATGAAATATATTACCAAATCAAAGAGTCTTTCCATCATATTATTTAACTATACTTCATGGTTAATGAGGACGTTTAAGTCAAATTATTTAATTCATTAAGTTATTTATATTTTTCTTAATGTTTGTTAAAGAAACCTTAAACAACATTTAATATGAAATTGGAAAATTAGCATCACCTATTTTTTTTGTCCAATAGGTTTGAAACTTGGATCATACTGTATTAAGTTTGAAGTTTTTTTTTCAACCCTACCAACTTCTCGCGCACCCTTTTTATTTTTCAAAATATTCCTGTTGAATTATGTTAAATTCCAGAATTTATGTTATAATAGATATGAAGGTCTCTGCTGACAATCATATTATGTCCACACAAAAATGCACAACAATTTTGGAAATGGTATTAATGGTCAACAATAACCATGATATCATAACTCACTCCCAAATGAATATTATGAAAGAAAACCGAAGAAGGAATAAAAAGTAAAGAATGAATGAAAATGTTATGTTAAACTATTTATAACCACAAAACATTCCTAGACTGTACTACAATCAAAATAAATGTTTAAAATGACAAAAAAATGCATTAAACGCATTACACACAGTCCGTGCATTGCTTCTAACACCACAATCCATATTTTGGACTAATTTGGATCATATAATCCAAGAATATACCAAAATTATTTTGGATAATATATTGCAAAACCTACCTAGACTGTTCTACGTTCTAAATCAACAACATACATTAAACATAACAATTTTAACAACATAAATTCAACAACATAGTTCAAATGTAAAACAACATAATAAAACACACACAAGATCATGATTCAGCGAAACTTAAATCTTCATCTGGGATATTATTGCAAGTCTTGGTTTCTACGTAGGTCTAGAGCCAAATTAAACACCCCCGAAATATTTGATAAAATCCTAACCAAGGAAATGTCTAATTCAATTTTTCCCTTCAAAGTATGCTGATCAAATATAGAGAACATGGTTCTCATCCCGTCGTCGTCCCAGAGCTTCATATGGGTGAATCCGACGTGCCCATATGTGTCCATTGACAGACGTTGATACTCTCCACTATTCTTGTATCTCTGTGGTTGAGATGACTTTTAATTTGGTTATACTGGTCCTTCAAGTCAGACAGCATGACATCAAACATGGTTGACCATAAACAAATTAAGTTTCCCTCTATTGTAGCTGGCTTGGTGTTTACTTCTACTGGAGACATGTTCGTGGTTATGTGGTGTGGTTTGCAAATAAACCAAACATTTAAATTTATAGAAGTTTTTATGTGTCATAAGCCACATAAATTGTTGGTGCATGGTCGACCACATAAAAATATTCTACATGCATGTTCCACACCCTCCAAAGCAGTGGTGTAGCCAGGACCCAGGCTAAGGGGATGCAATTTTATTATAAAAAAAATCTAATATTCTAGTGGCAAAAATAACTTATCTTAGACATGGATAAGTGTAAAATCTTATGACTCAAACTCACGTCCCAACAAATCAAATGTCCTTATAGCTACCAATTGAGTTGTCTTGACTGGACGGTGTAAACTATTTAACTTCTATTATTAATCATTATTTATATAATTGAATTTTATAATATATGTATATGTGTGTGTTTTAATATATTTATCTATGTTAAATGAGCTAAATTGTCGATAAAATTTATGAGCTTTTTTTTCTTAAACAAAAATTTATATGAGCCAAAACTTGAATTATTATCTAACATATAATAAAATTTAGATCAATCATAGCATACTCCATAGCATAGCGATTAGGAATTTTAATTTAAAGCTTAGGTCACAAACTCAGCTCGAGTTGTAGGGTGTAGCGGTAAAGTTAATAAGGTGCAAGGTAGGTGCAAAGATAGATTTTGTGGAGGTGCATAATAGAAAAAACTATAAAACTAAGCCTAATTGGAAAATCTGAGAGTGTGCACTTGACCACCCTGAATTCAATGTGGCTCTACCACTGCTCCAAAGCACAAGTTTTTACACAATCTAGTAACTATTAAAATTATATAATAAAAAATAATCTCATTGGTTCCATGCATATTCTAGTTGTTTTTGACTGGTCAACAATGTTGACCACATGTTTCAGACTTCCTTTGACCGTTGTTACAATCTATGATTACATTTTACCTATACATACCCACTCATTGTTCATCCTTTCTCATTCCAACTCATATTTTCTCCTTGTTTTTCTTGCATTTTTTTGAGTCGTTTATAATGAAAATGTTTCACCGTTAGTTTTTCATACAAAGGTTTATGTCATTTTGTGATGATAATATGAATGGTCAATGGGTATTGGTCCACTCTACAAATTTGCACCAAAGATTCGTCTGGACCTGTGATCAATAATCAAAGTCACCTCCCATTGCGTCATCTTATATTCCCATTATCTCCCTCCTAAGGATGTCCGAGAGGGATGACAAGTAATTTTCTCCTTCTCACTCCATCTTTTTGCATTAGTAATTTAGCATTAGGTGTCTAATGTTTTGTTGTAATAAGTGTTTTGTTAATGTAAATGTTTTATGAATTCTTGATAAAATAATAAAATATTTTGATTTCTTGCCAATTTATATAGTCTCTTGAAATTTTTTCATTTTTATTTATGTTATTTTAATTTATGTCAGTTTATTGAACAAAAAAAAACTAGATTAACACGGTTCATATTTATTATCCAAAAACTATCAAATACGCGTTGGATTATAAAATCAAACGGGGTAAATAATAGATTTAGAAGGCTTGTGATAAGTGAGTAAAATGGAAAAAGAAATTCTCTTATGTTTAATATGGTCAACTCCAATTCATATTAGGTTTTTGTCCATATGTAGTGGATAGGACAAGTTAGTTGGACCCAATCGTTCGAGACACAAGACTCCACATCGTCAACTTCAATTCATATTGTCTTACGGCCAAGATAAGTAGGTCATATGGGACAATTGAGTAAGAAAATTGTTGGTTCACACATTTGATCGAGCTGAAAAACACATGTAAAAGACGAAAAGTTCCGGCGGCAGTTACCTGCCGAATTTGTTTCGAACATGAGGCAGTTAACTACCGAGGATCTTAGAGAGATTTTGAGAGAGATTTGATTTTTTTTTTTAGTAAAATGAGAGTAATAATGGATGACAGAGCTTCTGCCATATTTCTAGCAAGAGCGCATCGACAGTTAACTGCCGCTGGTTCCAAACAAATTTGACAGTTAACTGTCGCCGGAGCTTTTCGTCTTTTACATGTGTTTTTCAGCCCTATCAAATGTGTGAACAATTTTCATCGAGTAAGGCTCTACAAGATGAGACTCGGGTATAATTGGGCTTCACACAGTAAACTCCAATCCATGTTAGATCTTGACCTATATAGTTGAGAAAATTGCTTTTCTCCCATCATGTTTTGCCCACTCCCAACTGTACCTCTGAAAATGCCCACATCGTAACTTAAGTCACGCAGGTGTTAAACACAACATCACTTAAGTCACACAGAAATACAACCCGCGTGACTTAAGTCACGCTGAACTCAACGTGAGTTAAGTCACGCTGCGTGTCCTTTTAAAGATCAGACATCAACTCATTTCCTCTTTCACATCTAAAATCTCCAAAATCTATCTCGAATCAACCAAATTCAAAATTCTTTCAAATTCAAATCAAACAACACTTCAATAACAAGTAAGTTTTCATAATCAAACACCATTAACCTTTTAGGTTTATATGTTAGATTTTACCTCTTAAATTCAATTTTTTTTAGTTTTAGCGTTTGTTTAAATTTTGATTTTTTGTTTTTGGCAAGAAATGATACAATGTTTACATGTAAATGACTTATATTACTTAATTGTTTAGATGTTTGCATGTTTATGTTGTAGTTATGAGTTTTAGGGTTTATGTATAATTTGCACTCCAAGTGTTTAATAAAATGTTTGAATGAGTTTTTCATTGACTGTTTAATTTCCTATGATGTAGATCTAAAACAATGGACAATTTGTTTAGTGGTCAAGTACGCTTCGAAGGTAGAAACCCTCATTTGTTCAAGGTCCGGGTCAATGTCACGCTAAAAGATCTGAATGAACAACTGAATGAAATCAATCAAGGTCTTAACCCTAGAGACACAAGGAGTGTGAAAGACCTTCAATATGCATGTCCCGGTTATTTGAAGTCGTAAAAGATAATGCTGACAGACGATGACTGCGTGAGGAGCATGTTCTCCATATATCGTCAACACCGAATGTTCCCGAGGATTGAGATGGAAGTTATGCTGCTGAGATCACTTGTATTTCTTCTCAAGAGTTTGATTCTGCCACAATATTATGTTTAGGTAGCATCGTTATTATGTAGTGTCTTTATTTTGTTGGAATTTAAGTTTAATTCATGAAAGTTTGCTGAAGATGTTGGTATTAAAGTGTCTTATACTTAGCATAAAGATTTGCAGCATCCTTTGAAAACTCAAAAGAATGAAGAGAACACAACTAGTATTTTACCAAATCAACTTTATATGTTTTCACATTGAAATCCCTTGTATAAGATGAGTGTGATGAAAGAAAATGTACCTCTAAGATGTTGTTTTGTGCTTGATCATGCTCCTATGTCTATTCAAACTTGTCAGTTGGCAGTGCAATAAGATTAAGTTCAAAAGAATATATTGGAATACATTCCTTTTTGTCATCTTATATGAGGGAATTTGATGTGATAACTTATATATTTGATTTGGATGAATACATGTGTTGTCTTCTCTTCATTCTTTTGAGTTTTCAAAGGATGCTGCAAATCTCTACGCTAAGTATAAGACACTTTAATACCAATATCTTGAGTAAACTTTCAAGAATATAATTTAAACTCAACATCCTGATGATACCACATATTTAGGGAGAATGTAATGTAACGTAGATGAAATTAAAACTAAATAAAATTATGTATTTTTTGAATTGATTTCATGTATTTGTGCAACTTTATTCGAATTTATTTAATACGTAACTTTTTTCAAATTAATTCAAAACACAACTTTATTCAAATTTAGTCAATACCAAAATGTACCAAAATTAGCTGCATATCAAAAAACATAAAAAAAACATCCAAAAAAGAAGACATTACAAGCCATTACATTTAATCACCTTACTCGTCACTTAAGTCAATTGGGTTGTCCTCGATAGTTCTTGGGGCACCTACTTTTGGTTGCGGACCAAAATAACAGTTTCTTCCGCTCCGTCTCATCTTGTTGAAATTGTACACTAGCACATTTGCCTTGCTTTTTTGTCTGGTTCCTTCACATTCGATACGATGCCATGTCACAGTGGTTTTTGCTTTCTTCTTCTCATCCTCTTTTTTTAATTGAGGATCACCTTTTTTATGAGACATATCTACACAATGCAAACATCGGATCAAAACCTACTCTAATCCTAAAAATTCTACACAATTTCAAACAATATAAAGGAACTTTTTTGTTACAAAATCATGTCAATTTTTTAAAATTTGTTTCTCTCTCTTCTAAATAGGATTTTCGGTTACAAAAGACACAAAAAGATAAATATATGCTTAAGTGTCAAAAGATTAAGATGAAACAAAATTGTTTTTTCTAATCATTATTTTTCATAATTCGAGGGTAGAGAATAGAAGATTTGAGTGTGTGGCAGATCAGCAAGATTGGGTAATGGTTTTTTGCCTTTGGATATACACAAGGGATGCAATGTAACTGTTTTTATTTTTATAAAAAGATAAAAATAAAAATAAGCTAAGCCAAAAGATTAATCTAGTTTGGCTGGTATAGCTGATTTTTCTTAAAAATTCCAATTTATTCGAAACGGTTTTTATAAAAGAGTAAAAGAAAACAAACGTTCCTTCAAAAAAAAAAAAAAAGAACAAACGTATATTTGTCGGATGTCAATCGTGAAACCCTAAAAGGTGAAAACGATGGTTCAAGAATTGAAGTTCCGACGGGGCTCTGAGGTTGAACTGAGCATTGACCGTGGCAACGGCTTATACGGCTCATGGTTTGCCGCCACTATCGTCAAACACATCTCCTCCGACAAATTCTTGGTTGAGTACGATGACTTGGATGTGGAACAAACAGTAGTCCAAGTTCACCAGCTCCGACTAGTGCCCCGGATGGAGACCGATTGGACCGAGTTGAAGACCGGAGACAAAGTGGAGGCGTTCCGGGATGAGCGGTGGTGGGAGGGCCACGTGATGGAAGTTATAGGGAATCGAAGGTTGTTTAGTGTGCGTTTTACTGACTTGAAGGAGATGATGTTCCCAAGGGATCTTGTCAGGGTTCATCGTCGATGGATCAATAACAATTGAGTTCCTCCAATTACGGAACTATCATGCACATATTGGAAGGTAATTCTTTTGTTATAAAAATAGCTTATACATAAATGATTATGCTATAAATGTTCGATTAAGTTTTTTTGATGATCGAGGAACTTCGTAGGGAACTAAAGAAACAAAGGCGGGAAAATAGAAGAAATAGGATTAATGAGTTGTCTGACTGCATATTGCTCCACATAATGAGTTTTCTTGAAGCACAAGACGCTGTTCAGACTTGCATCTTGTCTAAACGATGGAAGGATCTTTGCAAACATGCCACTACTCTCACATATTTTCGGTCTCCCACTCAAACTTTAAAGAGCTTTAAATACGCTAAAACTTGTAAGGGCTTTAAGTCTTGGGTTATGTCTAGTAGAGATCAATTATGTTCCCAAATTAGTCTTACTGTGTATACTCACATTGAGCAAGATGAAGAAGACCTATATACACTCATACAATATACTCTTTCAAACAATCTTCAACACTTGAAAATCAAGATAAATCCAAACTCTGGACCCAAACCTGAGTTACTCCCTATAATCTTAACCTCTCACTCTTTGACATCTCTTCTTCTTGCTTATGCTAGGGATAGGAAATACTGGGATCCAAAATCTCCTATACTTCCAAAATCTTTTCACATGCCTGCATTAAGAACATTGCATCTTGAATACGTCTACTTTGTTGCAACTCACAACAACTGTGCCGACCCCTTTTCAAACTGTCATGTGTTGAGTACTTTGGTGCTCGATCATTGTTTTTTGGTCGAGGATGCACAAGTCCTCTGCATATCTAATCAAACACTGTCCAATCTGACTATATCTTCCGTATCAACTCACCAGTTTTCGCTTTTTACTCCAAATCTTAGTTTTTTCGACATTGATAGTGGACAAGTCTTTAAATTCAGGCTTAACTGATGAGGATATAACCAAAGTAGTGGAACACCTGCTTCAGAACACTACTCCAATGCCTAGTGTTGATATCATAACAACTCTTTAGAAGATGGTGTGTCCAATGTTTTCTATAAGTTATAGATCTTAATATTATTTCCTCATATTTCATAGTTTGTCATGATTTTGAGGGTTTAACTTTACTAGATAATTGCCAATGAAATTTCATCATCTTGAATGGACCAGTCCGTGGTAAATGACTATGGCAGGTGGTAGTAAGATGGAAAAATTCTCATATTGTTGAAACATCATTTGTATGTATAAATTTTTTAGAATATTTAAAATAAGCTGACGTGAGGATTTGGTCTGTTTTATTGGAATTTTTTTTTGTTGTTGTGGCGGTACAAGGTTCTTGGGTTAACCATGGTTATCAAGATTGAAAAATATGTTAATTTTTGACATTAAGTCTTTGGTTGAGAGTTTGGAGAGGAAGAGAAGTGAGGAATTTAATTTGATAGGTGCAAAATATAGGAGGAAATGAATAAACCTTATTGGTATGTCGCCTAAGAATGTCAACCTATCACCACTCTTTTCTAAAAGTGTGTGTGTGTTTTTTTTAGAATGAATGATGAATAAAAGTTTATGATTAATATTTTTAATTTTAAGAATATTATAACAACAAAGATTAAATTTGAAAAAATCATATGATCTTCCAAAACTCTCATCCAATATATTTGTTTAGTTAAATGAGGAGGATTTTTTATTTATTTTTAGGGTCCAATTCTATATTTTGTTTTAGGGGTAATCTTATCTTTTAAAAATAGTTTTTATTTTTTTTGCTGGGGGAGGAGGAGTTTCGAGAACATGTAATAGCATAAAATAAATGAGAAGAACACGTAAGCAATTAAGTCAAAGTCGTATCACATCACAAACATAATATTTAAAACCTCGAAGAATATACTATATCAACTCAATCCACATTAGTAAAAAGAATATCAATACATCACAAGAACCAAAATTTCCTCAAACACCATGTCACAATTCAATTCCAAAATAGTCAAAACATATATAGTCACCAATAACCATGGTCATAAGAACATCAACAGATAATCACATTCATCATCTCACACAATTACACTTATTCGCCAAATACAAACCATCATCAATTTTTATGCATATGGACTCAGTCCTAAGACCTATATGAATGTGGTACCACACCTATCATCATAATTTTCCAAAGATATGTTACTGGACTTTCATCGTCATAATTTGCCGGAGATATGTTATTGGATTTTTATCGTCATTTCGTCATCATGATTCCTAGACACAACTCTACATGCATGCATGAGACAGACTCTTCAAATATTAAAAGATCATAACATCATCAACAAATCAGAATCAAGAAGAAAGTTCAGAGTCTAATGCAGCGGATAATGTAGAGAGAGAGAGAGAGAGAGAAGAGAAAGACACAAAACAATTATATAGTTTCCTTCCACAATTCGGAAGTAGTCCTGTCCCCCATGCACTTTCAAGGAGAGTTCACTAAATCAATATCTGATTACAAATGCTTAAGCACAAAAGCAAGAGACTTCCAAATACTCAAGCACAAAAGCATGAGACTTCTAGACAAACACAATTACACTGAAAAATGTTTGAGGTTGAAAATTTTATATACAATCAATGGTGTTCACAATACAAATCAGATACAGACTCTTAAGACTCTAAAATTTCTAAGATATGAAAGTTGTTAAGAAATTCTAAGTGAACTTTGATGTGGAACAATTTTGGCAGAGTTTTGGCACTAGTAAATTGTTCTTGATGCTCTCTTACAATCTTCAAGTCTTCACTCCTTTATATAGAGGTGTGAAAGAGACATTGATGATTGCCAGCACATAAAAAAGAGTCGTTGTTGAAGTTTGATCATCACCGATGATCTGTTGCTTGATTTGGTTATTGTCCTAGGAAGGAACAATTTCAAATTCATTTCATGTATAGAGAATTAATCAGCGTAGACACAGCTGTTGCTTGTACTATAGCAGACATGAAGAGTGGAATAGTGGAGTAGTGGTTGTACAATTGTACTATGTCCTTTTATGTGCTCTTCAGTGGATAAGCATCCAATGCCTTCTAATTCCTATGAAATAGTCGTTTCTCCAGGCTTATATTCCCTCAGCAATGATGTGTCTTCAGAATACCAAACTTTAACTACCTGCAGCTTCCAGTCTTCAGACTCTAATGAACTTCAGCTTCTGGTAGTCACCTTCTGATGGTCATCAGACTTTGTCTTGCAACACAAGCTTCCTTTGTAAATTTCATTGCTCTCTTTTGTTCTTTCAGAACCAATACTTGAATATAAGACTTATTAATTTTTGTCTATGGTCCTGCACACTGGAACAAATATTAACAGTTCCAATTGACATTTTAATACCTTGTTATCATCAAAACTTAAAGGTCGTAATGTTAAACACATTTTGTTCCAACGGATTTGACTCCATTGGCATTAATAATGACATTTTCGGAACAATAAGGAAAAAAATTAGTAAATATGTGTGGATCACAAGTCATATGATCAAAAGCACCTGTATCAATTATCCAATCACTACCCCTAGTAACAACAAAAAGATTAATAGTAGATATACCTGACTTTGTTACAAAACCAGCAGCAGTAGAAACATGGTCCTTAATATTTCCTGCCTTGTTATAGGAAGTAGATTTGCCTCTTGGGTGCCAATCTGGATAACCATGGAGTTTAAAACATGTTTCCATGACATGATTATCACCATTACAATGGGTACACCTGTGAACTCCTTTCTTAGGATAATTCTTGACAGCAAAGGCAGACCCCTCAGAAGACTCACTACCAAGCATAGCTTCTTGGCGATTTGCCTCAGCATAAACAATTGCATAAACAACTTGAACGCTTGGGAGTGGAGTTGTAGCAAGAACACGACCGCGGACTCCATCCAAGTGTGAATCCAAACCAGCCAAAAAAATATAAACACGCTGAGAATTAACAGTGTTGTTATACTTCTCAACATCTTTAGTGCACTCCATGGTACAATTTGCAATGGAATCATACTCTTGCCACAAGCATTTTAATTTTCTAAAAGGCTTAAATAGGAAAAAGGTCCCTGTAAGTTCGCGGGATTTTGGTTTTCGTCCCTGTATTTACCAAACGTTTTGACATTTGTCCATGCCGTCCAATTCCATGAAAAAACACTGAGCTGGCTTACAGAGGCTTATGTGGCATTTCGTGACTTGGCATTAGTTGATGACTGGGGTTAGTATAGGGACTAAAACAAAAAACGCATTTTTATGTAGGGACTAAATTAAAAAAACGTAATCTTCAATTTTTGAATTTTAAAACCTGAAAATCCTTTCTTCTTCAACTCTCTGTGTGTGTGTGTGTTCTTTCTTCCTCCTTCCTCTCTCTTTCTCTCTCTTATTTCTTCCTTCTTCCTCTCTCTTTCTCTCTCTGTTATTTCCTTCTTCTTCCTCTATTTGCGCCCTAAAACTCAAAACTCATTTCCTTCAACAAAAATCAAGTGTGTGAAAAGGCCTAGAAGTGTGAGGAGGAGGAGTAATAGATGCAGGAAACTTAAGTGTGTGAAAAAAAAGCATGGAGCTGGAAGTAATGCTTAGGCACCATTGGTGATTGAGGATGAGGATGCTCAAGCCAGTCAAAATCCATCAAAAAGGCCTAGAAGTTCTTGTATTGTTATACAGGTAAACATCAAGCATGTAAACATTCATATTCTCAACTATGGTGTATCTAATTTTGATTTTAATATGCTCAGGTTCAACATAGCTACACTGATGCAAATGTGATTGGAAAAAAATAGTCTCAGCCTTCTCAATCCACTCAAGCTCAACCTGCTCAATCCACTCAAAATCAGTCTGCTCAAGCCACTCAAAATCAGTCTCAATCTTCTCAGAAAGGAGGTGAAGCTAATGGGGGAGACACATAACCTACATAATAGATGCAACTAGGCTTTTATTTTGCTATGAACATGTCTAAATTATGTCTAAGTTATTTTGCTTGGACATGTCTACTTAATATCTAAGTAATTTTGCTATGAACCTTTTAATGTTTTGATGTAACCTGGCTTTTGTTAATAGCCATATGACATGTAATTGACAATCAATTTGGCAAGTTAATGCCTAGTTACTTTTATCTATATGCTTGTTAGTACTTAATCATGTTTTTTTTTTTTTATCAAATTCAGCACACGAAATACTATAAAGAGCAACAAACAAACATCATTCCATTAATTCAATTAAACCACTACAACCCATGTTTCAATTACAATCAAACTCCAAAGGAAATAAACCAAACCATTACAAACCAAAATACACAACTTCAACATTGTTGAAGGAAATGAGTTTTGAGTTTTAGGGCGCAAATATAGGAAGAAGAAGGAAAGGAGGGAGGGAGGGAGAGAGAGAGGATTTTCAAGCTTTAAAATTCAAAAATTGAAAGATTACGTTTTTTTAATTTAGTTCATGTGTACAAATGTGTTTTTGGTTTTAGTCCCTATACTAACCTCAGTCATCAACAAATGCCAAGTAACGAAGTGCCATATAAGCCTCTGTTAGCGAGCTAACATTTTTTCACGAAATTGGATGGTAGGGACGAATGTCAAAACGTTTGGTAAATGTAGGGGTTGCCTCGCAACAAAATAACTTACAGGGACGAAAACCAAAATCTCGCGAACTTACAGGGACCTTTTTCCTATTTAAGCCTTTCCAAAATATATAATCACAGAACCACCATTTTGATGAGTAGAAATTATCTCATGGTATAATTGATTTAATTATTATATTTCGTTGACACTTTTCGTAAATAAGATTTAATTATTATGATTGTCAATTATAAAAAATAATTCTTTTTCTACAAAAAATCAACTTATTTAATTATTAATTTAATGATTTGGTGTACCGATGCAGTCAAAATTTTAGGTGTACCATAGAATTTGCCCTATACAAATCAATTGATACCAAAAATATCTCATCCTAGAATAACAATAGTTGACTTATTTCAACAGCCAGTGATATATTTAAGCATATAATTATCGTGAATGTACTTGATATACTAAGAGTTATTTGCTTAAGACCCCCAAATCTTGTCTAAGTGTCACTGAGAGTTCTTTTAAGTAGTAAAGCAAGATATTGATACTGGTAAGGGAAGATCCCGTTGATTTTCTTTATCACTTGGTATTCTAACAAGTGGTCTAAGACACTTGTTAGGATTCGAATATAGTACCTTTAAAATTGTGTATTTAACTTTTTGAAAGTTTAAAAAGTATTCTTTTTAACATAAATTTGTCTCTTTATTTTCTTTTTTGATTTTTTAATAAATGACTTAAAAACACTTGTTAATATGGCACTAAGTTTTTAGGTGGTTGGGTATGATGCTCCCCTAGCTTTAAATCTTTAAGGAGGAGTAATAAATGTAGACAAGATGTGACGTTAATTTGGCACCCAGTTTTGTTTGTTCTATATGTGATCTTAGTATATGGATGTATTTTCTCAAATAAATCTCCAGATGCTATAGAGAAAATAAAGTTTGAGTCTTCGAAATGGTTCCTCGTTAGGAATAAGGGTCCTTGCCATTTTTCTCACTAATTTTCGTCATGGAAGAAATATAGAAGCTAGGGTAAACTAAAAGTATTAATGCTGCAACATTTATATATTATAACATAATGAAAGATATAATAGATACATCATAATAGATTATTCAAAGTGTATCACAAGATAGAATTTCAATAAATAGCAGCTACATAGGAATCTTGGCTGCAAGGCAAAGCTCATTCTTCTTGTGTTGAGTGAGTCCTGGCCACCTTTCAGTATCAATATCTTCCTTTACCAGACCATGTGGTAATTCCCAATTAAAGGAATATAGAAGATTTGCAAGGATAAGTTCGAGTGATGCAACTGCCATAGACATACCTGGGCAAATTCTACGACCGGCTCCAAAGGGAATTAGTTCAAAATCTTGTCCGTGAAAATTTATAGAACTTTCTAAAAATCTCTCAGGATAAAATTCTTCTGGGTTTTTCCAAACATCCGGGTCTGTATGAATAGCCCAAGCATTCACAAACACTATCGCCTTTGCCGGAATTTGGTAGCCACCTATAGTGCACTTTTCCCTTGTTTCTCTTGGCACAAGCAATGGGGCTGGCAGGTACAATCTCAGTGTCTCTTTTATCACCGCCTTCAAGTAGGAGAAATTTTGTATATCATCTTCATCTATAAATTCTTTTCTAACTCTTGAATTCCTAATCTCCTGTTGTACTTTCGTCATTACTCTTGGATTTTTTATTAAAGCAGTCATAGCCCAAACTGTTGTGGCTGACGTGGTATCTGTTGCAGCTACAAGCATATTCTGCATATAAAGAATATCAATTAACTATATCTATATGCTTAAGAAAATAACATACAACCTAAATTATCAACGGAACACAATTATTTAATTAAAAGAGTACTTAAACTAAATTAGGGATAGTTTTTCAAAAATAATTAAATTATCACTAAACTTCACATTTTTAATTCTCAAAATCTTATTATCATTCGAATTCTCGTAACTTTTTGCAACAAACATCTCTTATCTTTTTTTTATCTTCTCCATACTCTCTCTCTCTCTCACAAAATCTTATCTCTCCCCCCACGTTTCTCCTCTCTCATCTTTTATTTTTCCCTTTCACATTTTTTTATTACTATTTATAGTTTTCTTTATTTTAAAAAACTTTTTTTTTTTCATCTCTCTCATGTTCTCTTTTTCTCTAATATCATTTTTACTGTTTTCTTCATTTATTTTTAACTAACTTTTAATCTATTTTCTTTGAATCTTATATGAAAAATACGGGATGAATGTTTATCACTAAAGCATAAAATTATACGTCATCAATTACGGGATCATTATAATTTATTATAAAAATCATACACGAAATAAAAAATATCAATATTTGTCATTTGTAATTATAATCATCTATCAACTATATATTTAAGAAAATAACATACAACATGAATGATCAAACTTATTCAAATTAATTAACTAAGACATAAGCAAAATTAGGAATAATTTTGTTGAACTAATAACTAAAATATAGTTAAACTCTCTATTTTTTATTCCACCAAATCATATTCTTATTTGAATTCTTCTAACTTCTTTGCTATCTTTTATATAAAATGAGAATAATAGTAATTTATTATAAAAAGATGCACGAGAAAATATTTTTAACAAAAACATTTATTGATTTAGTAAGTTTTATATGAAAGTGAAAAATAGCTTCATTTATTTTTTAATACTATTTTATTACAAGCTTTTAATACTTTATTATATATTTTCTATTTTAATATAATATCAATCTTAATTATAAAATAAAATTCAGCAGTGTCAATTCACAAATATTTTACTAGTTAGTACTCACGTGTACTATTCAAAATTATATTGGTTTTGTAAAATTCTTACATTATACATCATCAATATTGACACATTATTATAAAATATATTCTATATTTGAATCTTCAACATATAATATTCTAAATGGAGATATGGAACCGCAGTTGCACGTTAGATGTCAATGGGTATCTATGGGTATGGATAGTATGATACATGTCCCCACCCCGTTGGATAAATATGATACTTGTGTCCGACACGTACCCTGGTGGGTACCCACTACGCAGGTACCCGCATGTATTAAGGTATCCATGGGTATTCATGGGTACCCATGGATTTTCGATTTTTTTTATTTTTACAAATAATAACTTTTTTTAATTACCAAAAAACTTCAACTTTTAAACAACCATACATAATTCATAGAAAATTCATGATTTTTACATAATCCATAGGATATGTTTTATGATGTGAATGAAGTGGAAACGATGAACTTAATAAGATGAACTAAAGAAACTAAAAATAAACATAGGTTATTAATGAGGAATATTAGGTGGGCGGTAAAATCCCTTCAATATGGTAACAACTTTTAAGTAATAAGATAAGATAAGATAATGGGATATGGATATCCATGTATATGGATACAATCAAATCCGTGTCTGTATCCATATAATAATAGGGAGTCAAATACCCGTTTATTATATTTGTGGATACCTTTTAGCTATCCGCCAAGTGCCCATGACGGATTTTACCAACGTGTACCCGAGCATGGTATTTTTGCCACCCCTAGTTGCACCCATAATATAATTATTTTTGGATGTAGCAACAACGACTCGCTGCTGCTACCACGAGATATATTTATTTGTATTTTATCGCAAATATATAAAAGTTCACGACGCAATGAATACCATAATTTTACATTAGAACATTCTTGCATGAAGTTTTTGTTTTTTGGTTACTCTTGCATGAAGTTGATGTAAAGGATTTAAACCAAAACTAAAAAAAAACCAAATTGGAAAAATAAATCAAGACAACATACCATGAGGACTCCTTTAATGTGATCAAAAGTAAGATCAATTGGAAACAAACGTTCTTTCTTCAATTGTAGTAAGACATCAACAATGACCTCTTCGTCATCTGCATGTCTTCTATTTGGATCCAAATGTTCATCAATAACCTCTTGGTAAAATTCATCCATCTCCTTAAAATTTTGTTCGAGACGCGCACGAAGGCCAGATAGTTTATCAATCCAACCCGTGAATGGAATATAATCAGAAATAAAGAAAGCTGTTATCATGGCCTCAAACTCATGCAACATTCTCTGGAATTTACTTCTCTTAGTTCCTTCATCCTCGTACCTCCTACCGAAAGCAATCCTACAAATTATTGTACTGGAGAGAGAAGTCAGTATCTCACTCAAATTTGTAACATTTGAAGAAGCAGCATGATTAGAAATATTCTTTATCATTTGCTTCACCTCAAACTTTCTTATAGAAGAATAATATGACACACGCTTAGCGCTAAATATATGAATAACACAAATTTTTCTTATATCTCTCCAAAAATCACTATATTGAGAAAATACAATTTCTGACCCATTATAAGATAATCTTTGCTGGCCATATAACATAGGTCTATTAGAAAACACATGATCATTATTTTTAAATATTTCTTTGGCAATTTTATCTGAAGAAACAACAATTGCTGGCCTTAAACCAAGTTTCAGGGAAAATATTGGTCCATAAATTTTTGAAAGTTTTGATAATTGAAGATAAAGAATAGAATTGTCAAGCTGATGAAGATTCCCAATTATGGGTAGGCCTCTAGGGCCAGGTGGATAACGTGCATTAATGTTTCTACTACGTTTCAGGAAGAAGAGAAGTAATGGAAAAATTAGGCACAAAACAAGGAGGAATGGCAACATTGTCAAAAACAACGAAGTAATGGAGAAAAATGCTTTAGTTGTTAACTTCAACTTTGAATAATATAATATACGTACTCTTATATATAACCTGATTTTGTAGACCTCCATATAGGTTAGTATTTTAGAGAGCCACACAATTTTTTTAACCTTGCGGATAAGATAAAGTAGGCGCATTTTCTACACTAGAAAATATGGCATAATATATCAACTAATACTTGAATCCACGCGATGTATGTGAAGTTGATTATCCCATTGATTGATAAATGTGGTGGTTGATTATGAATTGCAATAATAGTTGTTGTGGAGCATGCGTTAATGCTTTAAAAAGATAACAACGACGACGACAACAACATCAATTAAACAATATCCCACTAAGTAGGGTCGATTACATGGATCAAAATACGTCATATTGCTCAACAATATACAAGACAAATAATAAAACCCCTAAAGTAATTTAGACTCTATATTATCATATCAGAGAGATTGTTGATAAGAATTATTTAAAATCTCTTGCAGACTTCATTACAATATACAAGATATATAAGATAGTGGACAAAAATAGGAAATTTATGTTCAATAAGATAAACACAATATATAGGTTCAATTAGTTAAAATGGATATATAATTACAATATTAACCTTATTTATGGCTCCAAAATATTGGTTCGGATACTTAAAAACTTTTATATATAATATATATGAGATCATTTAAAAAACAAAAAATTAGGAAGGAAAATTGCAGCAACTTTTCTGATTTCAAAAAGTTGTCTAAAAGATTTGATAACCTTTATATATAAGTTAAGAGATCATTCAAAAAACCGCAAAAAAATAAAATAAAAAAATAAACCAAACCTAATTTTCTCTCTCTAGAAAAAAGCTCTCGCCTCTCTCTAGAAAACAGTACTCTCCGTCGCTTGCATCTTCTTCCTCCCCAATCCAAATCCTCCTTTGACAAGATGTAGCTATTTAGGATGTTGGTGCAACGAAGGAGGGTTGTCCTCCGCACCACACCTTTTGACAGATCTGCTGGCGGCGGTGTTGATGTTGTTCTCCGGCGGCAGTTTTGCTGCTGTTCTCGGGCGGTCTGTTGTGTTGTTCTTAAGTGTTGTTCGTTCGTTTTTCATTTTGGTGTTCATTCATATTTTGTTGACCCCTTCCACGAGTTATGTGGGTGATGTGGTGGTGGTTAGGGTGGAGGTTTTGTGTCTTGGTGGTGATGTGGTTCGTTTAGGTGGGTTTTTTTTTGTGTTGTGGTGGTGGTGGTGTAGCGGAAATAGTGGTGAAATGTGGTCGTTGTTGCGGCGGTCGGTGGTTGGCTGGTGGTGAAAGGTGATTTTTGGAGTGTTTTCATGGTGGTTGTGTGGTGGCTATGTGGATGTATTGGTGACTCACCAGATGGCTATGTGACAGTGGTGAGGTAAGTCTCGGTTTTGGTGGTAAGACGAGGTAATGGTGGTGGATTTGGTACTGTAGTTGCGGCGATGATGTTTTCTTCCTTGCAGGTGTTGAGTTTCGGGTTGTTAAAAAAACAAAGGTTGTCTGGTGTTTTTGTGTGGTTGATGTTTCCTTCCGATCCAGATCTATGTGGAGGAGGTGACAGTGGTGTGAGGAGCATAGTTTTAAAAACCGACTCGAATCGGCCGGTCGAACCGGTCCAACCAAGAATCGGTGGGTATGCTGGTTCGATTCGAATATCAGATCGGTCATGTAATTGAACCGGTGTAAACTCGCTAAAAACTAGTTAAAACCGGTGACTCGGCACCCAGTTTAATTTTTTGCTTTGACTATTGTAGAAAAATCAAGAATATGAAAAAATTTGGGGACAGTAAGAGTCGAACCCCGCACCTTAATATGTATAGCAGGTAAACTTAACCACTGAACCAACGACTTGTTTGTGTTATAGAATGAAATATATTATATACGTGAATATATTACTATTTCATATTCTAGGAGGAATGAATTTTCTTTTCAAAAGACCACATCATTATTAAATACAATATTAACACAATAATAATAATATGAATATCATCTCTCCTCTAAAAAAATAATATACACATTATATATATGTTTAGAAAATCTACATGTTATATTAATATTATTATATATGCAAAACAAAATCGATTTTTTGTCAACAAGATATAGCTATACAAATATTAGGATACTGTATACGATATTACAAAACATATTAATATATTCTCTTTAAAAAATAATATTAATATACATATTACATGTCAGTTTTTTTGTTTTTAAATGGCCAAGTCATCGGTTGAATCCGATTTAATCTTGTTAAATATCTATAAAAAATTAATCGTAAGACCGAGTCATCTTACCGAGTTCTTCGGTTTAATCGGATTCAGTCATGCGGTTCAACCAGTGACTCAATGGTTTGACCATTAACTCAATGACCTAGTACCCCTACCGATTTGATGACCAAGCCGAGTTTTCAAACTATGGTGAGGATGTGTCGGTAAGTCTTTAGTGGATGGGATCGATCAGAACCTTCTCATCCAGTTCGACAACTCTGTTATCTGGTGGTTTGCTGATGTGGATCGATGGTGTTGTTGCTGTGAAGGTGGATTTTGTTGTTGCGTTGGTTGTTGCAAAGGTGAATTTGTTAAGATGACATCAATTGTTGTTGTGGCGAAGGTGGTTTTTGTTTCAATCGTTATAGTTACCGGTTGTTTATCAAAGGTTGTTGGTTGTTGTGTTGGTTCTTGATGTTGCTGCTTGGAGGTTGTGTGCGAGCAGCGGAATATAGGTGGTGGAAGATGTTTTTGTGGCAGCTTGTGATGTTGGTTGAGTTTTTTCCTTTTATGTTTGGTGAAGGTTTTGGTACAACTTTTGTTTTCCTTTGTATGTTGCTACTTTTTGACTCCTAGTCTAGCATTATTTGTGCTCGTTAAGATTCATTATGATTTTATAAATTCTATTTTGGCTTCTTTAAAAAAAAAACGCAAAAGATTAGAAAAGAAATTTGCAACACCTTTTTTGCATCCAAAAAATTGTCTAAAAGACTTAATAACTTTCATATATAAGATTATAGGTACGTAAAAGTGTGCGTATACACACAGAGACATGTATATAGAGCATAGGTCAAATTACACAATGTTACACCGCTCAATATAATTTTACTATATACATATTTTTTTCAAATTTGACTGTTAGATTGTAAGTTTATATCATATAGATCATCCACGAAAAATTATACACAAATCTAAAATAATTTGATGTGTTTTTGCAACACATCAAGATAAACGGTGCTCAATAAAAACATATAAACCGTTAATCTTGTTATGCCTCAATAACATATCAAATGACTTTTTATTTATATAAAACTTGCATGTATGGTTAGGGATGTCAATGGGTACCCATGGGTACGGATAATATGATACCCGTCCCCGTCCCGTTGGATAAATATGATACTCGTGTCCACCCCATACCCTCGTGGGTACCCGCGAGTATTGGGGTATCCATGGGTATTCATAGGTACCCATGGATTTTTGAGTTTATTTACTTTTGGTACAACAAAATAACTTTTTTTAATTACCAAAAAACTTCAACTTTTAAACATTCATACATAATCCATTCAAAATTTCATTAATCATACATAATCCATAGAAAACTCATGATTCTTACATAATACATATGATATGTTTTATGATGTGAATGAAGTGGAAACGATGAACTTAATAAGATGAATTAAAAAAATTAAAAATAAAATAGGTTATTAATGAGGAATATTAGGTGGACGATAAAATTTCCTTCAATACGGTAACAACTTTTAAGTAATAAGATAAGCGGATATGGATACCCGTGGGTATGAATACAATCAAATCCGTGTCTGTATCCATATAACAATGGGTAGTCAAATACCCGTTTAGTATACACGTGGATACCTGTTTAGCTACCCGCCCCATGCCCGTGACGGATATTACCCACAGGTATCCGTGGGCATGGGTATTTTTGCCACCCATATGTATAATCTATATGATATAAACTTATAATACAACGGTCAAATTTAAAAATATGCATCGACTAAAATGATATTGAGCAATGTAATATTACTCGATCATGCATTGAACCTTGGTGTTTATGGAAGTGTGTTTATCTCGTATCAACAAAAATAGTTGCACAAAAATAGTTATATAAATGGTGAGCATATTAAGAGACATCTCCTTAAGGGACAACTGTGAACATATTAAGAGAAGATGAGACATTGGATCCAAACCGGAGGATCCAAATATCCCCCAAGGGTTACTATTCAGGTACAGTCTTGTGTAGGGTCCTTATCACGGTCCTTTTGTAGACTTGTACAAAGAGTCACTTGATACATATATTTGCTTAAAGCGAAGGGAAACATAAGCTTAGGAATTCTGCTCTTCTCCTAACACGTTTTGCTCATTCCCAACCAAAATTCTTCTATGTGATTTAACTCATGCATGTGTTAATTCTGCGTGACTTAACCCACGCTGCGTAAGTTAAGTTACGTTGTGTGTTGTTTTAATGGTTAGACAGAACCTCATTTCCTCATTTCCCATCTAAAATCTCCAAAATCTCTCTCAAATCACCCAAATTCAAAATTCCTTCAAGTTCAAATCAAACAACACTCCAATAACAAGTAAGTTTTCATAATCAAACATCATTAACCTTTTTATGTTTATATGTTAGATTTTTCCTCTTAAACTAGATTTTTTTAGTTTTAGGATTTTATTTAAATTTTGATTTTCTTTTTGCAAGAAATGATACAATGTTACATGTAAATGACTTAGATTGCTTAATTGTTTAGATGTTTGCATATTTATGTTATAGTTATGAGTTTTGGGGTTTATGTATAATTTGCACTCCAAGTATTTGATGAAATGTTTGAATGAGTTTTTTTTCATTCACTGTTTAATTTCTTACGGTGTAGATCTGAAACAGTGGATCCTCATTTGTTCAAAGCTCAAGTGCATTTCAACAGTGGAAACAGTAATTTGTTCAGGGTCTGGGAAGATATCATGCTAAAGGATATGAAGGATCAACTGAAAGAAATCAATCAAGGATTCAACGTCGGAGACCAATGAGGGTGGAGGACCTTCAGTATGCACGTCCCGGTTATTTGCAGACCGAAAAGATAATCCTGACAGACAATGACTGCGTGAGGAGCATGTTCTCCAAATATTATCGGGAACGCATGTTCCCCGTAATTGAGTTGGAAGCTAATTGTTGAGATCGTCTGAACATATTCTCAACAGTTTGATTCTGCTAACAAATTCTGTTTAGGTAGCACCATTATTATGTACTGACGTTATTTTTTTGGAATTTAAGAGGTTTACTTGAATTGGATCGTGCTCCTTTGTCAATTGAAACTTGTCAGTTGGCAGGAAAGTAAGATTCAATTCAAAGAAACCTCTTAGAATGAATTCTTTTATGTGATAACAAGAATACATCTCTAAGAGGTTCTTTTGAGCTTGATCATGCTCCTCTGTCAATTGAAACTTGTTAGTTGGCAGGGCAGTAAGATTAAGTTCAAAGCAACCTCTTGAAATGCATTCCTTTATGTGATTACTCATTTTGTATGAGGGAATTCGATGTGAGA
>Ga0228710_1001613_pt1 | contig 34218 bp, 14 predicted proteins | sample MedpolnodulmetaG_FD_177995 | JGI IMG/M metagenome (GOLD analysis project Ga0228710, IMG submission 177995) | Root nodule microbial communities from Medicago polymorpha collected in Santa Monica, California, United States - pink nodules | ecosystem: Host-associated > Plants > Roots > Nodule... | reverse complement strand
CTGAAGCCCTAGTCTGGCATAAACATGTTCCGCTGAAGGTCTCAATTTTCGCTTGGAGGCTGGTAAAGAATAGGCTTCCTACACGAGCAAACTTGGTGCATCTTGGTATCCTGTCAGACGTGGGTGCCGGTTGCTTATGCGGGTGCGACGACTCCGAGACATCTCAGCATTTATTCATCTCCTACGATTTTTATGGTACCTTGTGGTCTCAGGTTCGCGCTTGGCTTGGTGTGTCAGGACCGGACTCATTTACCGTACCAGATCATTTCTATCAGTTCACTCATTCAGCAGGGGGCGGACGCGCAAAATGCTCTTTTATGCAGTTTGTGTGGTTGATTAGTGTGTGGATAATCTGGAGCGACCGTAATCAGAGATTGTTTAATAACTTGGGTAGCTCTATTGACAAGTTGTTGGACAAAGTAAAGTGGTGCTCTCTTTGGTGGCTACAAGCTAATAATGTTGTATTTCTTTTTGGTCTCCATTTGTGGTGGTCAAGTCATTTGGCTTGTCTGGGACTTACCTCTCTTTGATTGAAATTATTCCTTTGTAATTATTTGGGAGCTCCTTCGCACTCCTTGTGCTTGGACGACCTCCCTCCTTGTTAATATATAAGTTCCATTTTTGATTGTTCAAAAAAAATAATTTTTTAGGGATTAAAAATCACTTATTTTACAAGGACGATTACATATTTTGCCCTATTTTTTAACATATTTAAAAAATTATATTTTAGAATCAATCCAACGTAGACGGTGTAACTAGTTCGGGAATAACCATTGAAACAGAAAAAGAAAATTGAAAGTTATCCTTTTTTTTTGTTCGGTTCAAAAAACAAACTGAACAAAATAAAACCAAACTGAATTAATTCGGTTTTTGATTTTTAATTTTAATGAACGAACCTATAGGTTTATTAAGCTTACTAAGCCAACATTTACTTGGTTTATTCCCAACAATTTACTAACACCCTCACACCAATACAACAAACAAACAACATTTCTACAAGTTCACTAAGATAATGTTTCATATTTTTCAATTTTTATTCCTTAAATGTAAATTTACAAATTAAAAGCTCTTCATTTGTATTGTGACTCATTTAACTCGTTTTTTGTTTAAAGAATTTTATGCTTTTGTCAAGTAAATGTTTATTTTAACAATTTTCGTGATTCCATGTAGTTAAAAATATAAAGGCATTTTAATGTAGAACTTTTGAATTCGTCCAACCTTAATAATTTGTAGGTAAGACTGATAAAAAAAATTAATTGTATTTTGAGACGAATCGATCAACCGTGCCGAACAAAATCGAATATTATATGTTTAGTTTGGTCTGATTCCACTTCTGAAAACGTTGAAAACCAAATCAAATCAAACCAATGTAGTTTTTTTTGGTTTGGATATTTTTTTGACTAAAAACTGAACTAAATTGAACCGTTACAACCCTACTTGTTGTATGTCAAGTGTAAGTTAGAAGTCCTACATTAAATAAAAAAAAAAATAAACGTTGTACAAGATAGAAGTGAGATTTCTCATTTACCCCCATTAGATGTAAAGGTGAAATTGCAATACTTAACTCAACGTACGATCTTGATATTGTGAGGTTAGACACTTTTGCTAGTGTTTGAACCGAAGACATCACAATTGTATGTGAGTTTCTGTTGATGTTTACTATTTCATCTATGAGCAATGATAGATAGACACCCCTAATGTGAACACACTTTGTACCACTATGAAAAATTTAACTTAACCAAATATATGGTCTGTGTGACCACGTTTATTTAGTTGCGTGACCTCTATTTATTTGGTTAACTAAGTGGAAAAATAGTGGTCACGCGCATTTTAGTTGCGTGACCACATTTTTCAGCTTTTAAATGCTAAAAAAATAGTGGTCACGCAACTGGAAAAAATGTGATCACACAGACCATATATTTGGTTAACTGAAATTTTTCAGAGTGGTACAAAGGAGTGTACGCATTAAAGGTGTCTACCTATCTTTATTCTTCATCTATAAACCAAAAAAATAAAAAAAAATTGAATGTCGAGTAACATATACATGGAGGATCAATATATTTCACATTAGATAGAAAAATGAATATTGAATAGTATACAAGTGACTTCGTCCATATATCTAATTGTAATGTCTAATTTGACTTATAGGTTGTATAACCCCTATAAATGTGTTGCAAATTTTTTTTTCAAGACTTTATAATAATCCTGGCTCCGCCATCGCTAACCCACATATCCTACCATTTTCTTAAAATTCCACTTTATCTTCTTTTTTATTTCTCCGACTTTTTAAATTAAGGACATCTTCAAATTTGAATTTTCTGAAACACATTTACGACCATCATTATTTTGTCTACACAGCTTACCTTGTATTCTTTTATATGATTAGTTACTTGGTATATTATAAAGATTAGATAGATATAAGAAATGGAAAATTTAAGTATTATTTTATCTGTCAATATATATAATTTTGTAGATAGTATTGTTGGTGGTTAACTTGAATGTGGGTTATATTTAAAGAAAATTGCTCTTTACACGCTCATGGTTTGCTATTAGACACCCTGATTGGGCCATTAACGATTATTAATCCCAGTAGGCAGCAGCAATTAAATAAGAGGAGAATGTTAGTATTTCAGACTTGTTATATTTTTTGTGCAATATAACGGCATGAAAGACACGAAAGTCTATGATTGGAAATCCAATCCTTGATTTCCTCCAAACATTGACGGGCACATCTAGTATCATCTATAATATATGATGTGTTAATGTTTAAAAAGAAGATGATTGATGTTCCCACTCTTAGAATTGCTAAAAAATTCATCCGACAGCAGTTAACTGTCGATATTTCTTATTTCTCGGTAGTTAACTGTCAAAGTGATATTTTTTTAGGTATAGATCCGATGGTAGTCTACTGTCGATGGAGGTAAATGTGTAACTTACTAATGTTTCATAGCAAAGGCTGATGTGGGAACAACATTTTTCTATAAAGAATCCTAGTTTTCTTAAGTTCTTAGTAAATTGTTAGATGGGCTTTTTGTTGAGTGGATTGTAGATGGGCTTGGATCCCACTCTTAAAACTAACGAATGAGACGAGACCATTGCTCTTTAGACACCTAGTAAACGCCGAATGTTAATTAATTATTGTTTGACACACTTTTTAAATTTGGTTAATCGATTTGAACGACAATTTATTACAGTTCAATAGGTGCCAGTGAACAATCACTAGATGCCTAAAAAGTAATGAGCAATCTTCATTAGATGAGGGTGTTAAGCAATGCACACATTGCCAAGGGTAATAAGTATGAGAAAATGTTGGGTGATTTCATGTTTTAATAGTGTGAGACATAATATATGATTTTTGATGTATAATTTTGCATATAAAATTAAAAATATATATTTAATTAGTCTCATTTGAACTCCAGTCCAAAACTATTTTAAGTATATTACACATTGCATAACTTTAAAACTTTGTCAATGTAAGTCACTCTGAAAAGTTGAGGTGTTCAAATTTATATATCATCTGATTATTATTATTATTATAATAAGGACCAGATTGTGTAGGACTGTGTTTTACTTTTTTTAATATGATCATGTTTATTTCATCACTTTCGTCCTACAATAGATGATCTATTTGAAAATATGTATTTTTAACCTAACATATAACATGTTGGATTCGTCTCGATGAATATTTTCATAATATGAAATTTTTATAATTTTTTTAATAGTATAATAAAGTTATGGGTTAATACGTTTTTAGCCCCTGTAAAAAAAAGTTTAGATTCCAACCCCGTAAAATAAGATTCTTTGATTTTAGCCCCTAGCCCATGTGATTGTGCAGCATTGCTGACATGGCGAGCTGAGTGGCACGCTGACTGTGCATATCTGATTATGTGGCATGCTGACTGTATAATTAATTTTGTTTTTCATTTTTTTAAAGGTACACATGGCATTTGTGTCTATTTTTTAAAAAAAATTGTAAAAATTAGAAAAAATTCAGGTTTTTTTTTATTACGAAAAATATTTTCAAAAATTTTGAAATATATATTTCTTGAAAATTCCAAAATATATAATTTACGAAAAATATCTATTTCAAAAAATTTTAAAATTATTTTCGAAAATTTTCAAATATATATTTCAAATAAAATAAAATTCAAATTATTTTCGAAAATTTTGAAATATATATTTTTCAAAAATTTGAAAATTAATTTTTTTCAATAAAACAGATTTTTTTTCGGAAAAGAAGTTTTTTAAATTTTCTCAATAAAAAAAATATGGAAAATATTTTTATTTTTAAAAATGTGGACACCAATTTATTTAAAAATTTAGGAAAACTCAGATTTTTTTTTTCGAAAAATTTATTCCAAATTATTTTTTACAATGTCTTAAAAATTTGAGAATATTTTTTAATATTTAAAAATTGAGGATAACAAAAAATCTGGAATTTTTTTTAATATTTAAATTTATTCTTATCTATTTGTTACAAGTGTTTTTTGTATTGAAAATTGAGGACATTTTTGAAAAGAAACAGTCAGTCCAAAAGAGTTGAAAGAGATTGTTTTCTTTATATATATAGTATAGATTATTTAAACAATATTTCCCAGAAAATTATATAAAAAATAAAAAATTTCCTAAACTTTCTATATTTTGAAACTTTTGAAAAAAAATCAAAATTAAAATTAAAATTTTAAAAATATTCGAAAAAAATAATATAAGCTAATTTTTGAATGTTTTGGTAAAAAAAATATTAAAAATATTAATTTTTTTTCTGTATTTTTTTATTTTTTGAAAAAAATCCAATTTTTTTCGTTATTTTAACAAATTTTATTTTTTTAATTATTTTTTTATTTTTGAAAATTAATTGTCAGATTTTTTTTATCTTTTTAAAAGTAATTTTTTGAACCATTACACACATGTCAGATTTTAAAAAAAAAAAATTAAAACAATTACACAGTGGCATGCCACGTCAGTGTCCATTACACACATGTCAAGTTTTAAAAAAAATTAAAATTAAAATAATTACACAGTGGCGTGCCACGTCAGCGTCTGGACGGGGTCAGGGGTGTTTTGTGGAGAATCTTCATATTATAGGGTTGGAATCTAAACTTTTTTTTTAGAGTGGGGTAAATCGGAACTCGTCCAAATTACAGGGGGGTAAAAACGTATTAACCCTAAAGTTATTTAAGATCAAAATTGTGTATTGGTATGTATGATAAGGTCAATTATTTCATTTATTATTGGACGGAGGAGTATTGTTTATGAGGTTGGACTTTTGAGACTTGGGACTTTGACGTATGATCTACAACATATTAAACGGTTTCCATGTTTTTTTTAAAGAAAAAACGTTTGCCATGATGTATGTGACAGTGAGTGTTATAATTAGAGCTGTCAAAATGGGTCGGGTCTACCGTGCCGGGCCAAAAAAAACCCGAAAAATGAAGGGCTTGGACAATCAAATTTTAGCCCGATTAGTACGAGGGCTTTTTAGCCCGAGCCCGTATAAGCCCGTGGCGGGCTAGCCCGGCCGGGCTCCGGGTAGCCTGAAAGCCCGATTATTTTTATTAATAACTAATCAGTTTTTTTTTCTTTACCCACTCAACTGTTTTGTTTTGTCTTAAGTATCCATAACCTTTATTTTTATGCAAATTTATTAAGTATTCAGTAGTACTATTCTATTTAATTTCGATTGCTCCTACTATAGTTTTATCATTCTATTTCAAATTAAAATCCTTTATTGTCAAGTGTAATTGCTGCTGCGATTTTATTACTCAATTTTATTTGACTCCCTTGTTGATGCCCCTCTATTTCCAATTCAATTCCACCACTTTGTTGTTACTGTGCATGTTCAATTATTTGGGAATTATCATTATTATTATGTCGTGGTTGAGCTGTTCTTTCTTATCCATTTAAAGTTTCCAACTTATCACAGGTTCGGTCCCTTTTGTTTGCTTTTTTATATGAATTCTACGGGTCGTAAAGTCATAATTTTAAGAATTCTACGTGGAGTTGTCTGGAAAAAAAACAATATGTGGTGTGAATAATTTTAAGTCATTTTTATTTTTAAAATTAATTTTTTTATTAATTGGGTAGGCCAGAAAGCCCGCAAAGGGCCGGGCTTAGACAACTATATTTGTACCCGTTTATCATCTGGGCCTTTTTGGTCCGGCCCGAAAAACCTAAGTCCGACATGGGCTAGCCTGTCACGGGCCGGGTAGCCCGTTTTGACACCTCTAGTTATAATTATACGCATAGGTTCTAGGGATTGATGTTGAGTTATAGTTACTCCCTATGTCCTACAATAGTTGACTTATTTGAAAATTTGCATTATTGACTTAACATGTTTTGATTGGATTTTTCTATTAATATATAAAGATAAATAAAATTATATAAAATGTCATTAGATTCGTCCCAATAAATATGTTTTCAAAATATCAAATTTTTATAATTTTTTTCTAATAGACTAGTAAAGTTATTTAAAATCAAAATTGTGCATTTGTATGTGTGAAAAGATCAACCGAGTCACTTAATATATGACAGAGGGTGTACTATTTTATTTTTGAGAAATGATATTTATATTAAGGGTCATGTTGACTTGTGCCCTAAAGGCACAAGTTATGGAGTTTAAAAGTGAAATTAAAAATAAATTTTATATTGAAAGTATAACTTTTGGAACTTATGTTGAATGCACAAATTACAAAAATAAACCTTCTACATTTGTCTTCTTAACTTAATACCCAAGGGCACAAGTTAACATTTCCCTTGTACTAATATTTTGTTATAAGTTAGTTTCTCATACTTACATTTGTTTTTACTTTATCTTTTAATTGTTTTGATTTTCGTGTTAATATCTACTACTATTTTTTTTATCATAAATTTATGGTTATCTCATAAGTTATGATATAAAAGGTTGTTCAAATAACACATTTTTTTATTTTTTGTAGCTAGAATGCTAAAGTTCCACTTTGATGACTATATTTGTATTTCTCGTAACCAATAATTATGTCTTATCTAAATATTTTAAGGGTCTTGCTAACTAGTGCCCTCAGGGCAATAGTTAAGGAAACTATAAATAGAAAGTTTGTCTTGAAAATATAACTTTTGACTTTTAAATAAGTAATAATTACACCACTTTTATAAAAAGTTAATTGTTTTGGTTGTTTAACCAATAGGGATGGGAATAGGTCACGCCTTTTTAGAAGTCTATTTAACTTAAAAGGTTAGACCACATGTCATTCAAAAAGACTCTTAGGTCTATTAAAGTAACTATGGATAATATTATTTATTATTATATTATAGGCTAAATACTTCCTCGGGTCCTTTAAGTATCAAGTTTGTTTCAGATAGATCATTTAAGTTTCTAAGGTTTCAGATTGGTCCTTTAAGTTTCGAGTTTGTTTTGAATCGGTCCTTTAAGTTTATAAGATTTCAGATAAGTTCTTTAAATTTCGTGTTTATATATTTTGACATTTTACTGAGGCGCGTAATTGTGCTAATTGTTAAGGAGTGTCCCTCCTTAAGCCATTGTGCATCAAACAGAGGAATATTAACGCCATTGTTAATCATACTTTTAAGAAATTATTGCAAATATATAAGTAGCAAGAATGTGATGATAAATGGTTATGGATATCATAGAAAAAACAGAACTTTCATCAAAATGAAAACAAAAAATTATTTGTTTTCCAGATGGAGCATATGATAAGTCAAAAAAGAACAATGGAGTATATGACAGAAATACTCACTAATCTCAAAATGTAAGTCATTTTAACAAATTAAATGGCATAGAAATTAAGTAGTATATATTTTTCAATAAACATACAAATTAAGAATACCCAATCCTGAAATCAGGCATGATTACATTTTTTTTAGCAAAGGCCAAATTACTTAAATGATGTATAATAAGAAATTGAAGAGTGACAATTTAGTTTGTTCGATAATTTGATCCATGGTAAGTTGCATTTCACTTTTTTAAAGAAATTTGAGGTACACTCATCCCCTCTTTCATGTTAAAATTTCTCTCATCCCTTCTTTTGTTAAAAATGTCCGCTCTTATTTTCTATAAGATTCTTGAGTTTTTCTCAAAAAAAAGTTCTTCAATTACAACATACCCCTTTAAAAATTAAAGATGAATTATGCTTTAATATATTTTAACATAAATATTTTTATAATACCAATTAACTTTAAACCACCATTTTCAAAAAAACTAACTTTCCTTTCTTAAGAACTTCAAATGCCAATTATGATTAACTTTTAACTTTTTATTATTAATTTTATGATATTTTAAAAATTAATTTTCCTTTCTTTATAACTTCAAATGTCAATTTATAATCAAATATTTATCTTTTTCTTTCTTGTATTACTTCTTAGTTTATAATAAGGTATTGACGATATTGTGTGTCGAAAATAGGAGAAAAAAAGGCGTTAGAAAGTTGATTATACTCAAATGGATTAAAGTGTTTAAAATGAAGAACAATGTAATTCAATTATCATTTTTTGAAAAGAGAGTACAATTTTCTTTATTATATTATTATGCATAAGAGAAAAGAGAAGTGTATACTTTGATATAAAAGATAAGATGCATTTCATTTAAAAAAAAATTAGAAGAAATTGAGTGTAATGTACTCTTTAATCCATGGACACCAATTGATCCAAAATATTGATATATTCCACCGAGATATTTTTCAATGAAAAGGAATATCCATAACGTACTAATGCCATTCTTGAAGTGGATAAGGATGAACAAGTTTACCATGAAAATCAAATAGTGGCGTGAGTTTTAGTAAACCAAAAAGGAAAAAGAAGAATCCGAATGAAGCAATAACGTGGAAGGCTGGGAGATAAATAGATAGATAGATACTACTCTATAGTAGTGAGAGGACCAATTGATCTAATCTACTATGATATATATATGATATTATATGATATGGTCAAAGAAAGCTCAAAGGCATGCAGCAGCATAATAAGCATTGTTTTACCATTCAACAGAAACAACAGGTCTTATTCAGGTCCCCCACATGCTTAACTGTTATAACCACACGAGTGATGATTCAGACTCACTCTCTCTGTCCATCACAGACCAACAACGTGACTGACTATCCACACACCTAATTTTTACTGTTTCACAAACATTTATGCTGAGGCACCGCCGCATTGTATGTTTCAATTTTCTAATTTCATAAATCTCTCCTATCACATCTTAATATGTTCAATTCAAATCCACCTTGACTTGTTTGTGTAATGTCAAGTATATACACATACATACTTGCTACTACCACTAGTTGTCATCCATCCACGCACAATTTGTAGAAATTGCATTCTAATAATGCATTTATTTGACTAAGTTAATTCCCTTGCTTATACTTACATACTTTGTAGAAATTTGCATTCCAATAATTAATGACTTTGACTAAGTTAATACTAGTTGGCTTATATTACAATTTTAGTCACCTTGTTTCATGATCCCAGAGTGTAGGTACCTAGCAAGCACTAATTTTGGTTTGACTTGGCTTCTATGAGTACCACTCACTCATAATTGTTAAAAAGGATTTAATCAAGATATTTTATTTTTCTATCTTCAACCTTTATCATTTTTCATTTTAAAATATTATTTATTATGGTTTGTGTATGTAACTGAAAGAGACCTCATCTACTTTCTCGTTGGTGGAAAAGGTTTGGGGGAAAATATAATAAAAGCAACAGTAGCAAGTGGAGAATTAAAATAGGTAACTGATGTGAGGTACATAAACCTTTTTAAGATCACTCTCGAGAGCAAGTTGCTATTAGAATAAAATTTTATATGGTGGAGCCCGATCAAGATGAAAGTGACATGTGCATATGATATATATGGTGCATGATTTATACTGCGAGTATAAGGTGGCAAACAAATACTAAATTACAGGATGGCCCCAATACGTAGAAATCAACGAGTTTTTTGAGTGCTACATATGCATCTTTCATTCATTGACTCATCTACTGGCCTGCAAAACACTTAACTTAATTAAAATGACCCTCTTATAAGTTGACAAATGCTGATGAGGCATTCTCTTTGGGCTCATATGATTGTTGCTGAGCAAGGAGTAGTGTGTCATCTAATTGCAATGCAATTTGTGGTTGTTGTCATCACTCAGCAATTGTTAGTTTTTTAAAATTTCCCCTGCTTCTAATGAATTTGAAGTTTGTATTATAAAAATTGACATTTGTATTCTCATTTGTTAATTAGGAGCATTTTAAGAATAAACCAATAATATTCCTAGTACTAATTAATTTATTCCAATTGTTAATGGCATTAATCCTCCTGAGTGCCTGATCAACTAGTTGTTTTACCGGAACAACTGATCAATCACGTTACTAAACAGAAGAGATATCAAGAAATCACAAATTTACAACACAGTCTGCACCTAAGTTTGGCCTAGTCACTTGTTAGTATTTGTGTTGCTGATTAATACAACTATAGTCTATAGATAAAAATAATAGAGTATACATAGGAAATTGAAGATGTATCTGCACTAGACAGAGTGTTCAGGATTTCATGTTTAGAATTGAGAAAAATCAATTAAAATAATAGACAAGGGGACATACAAGGGTAACAAAGAGATCACCAGGGGGGAACATTGCAGGTTTCCTCTGCCAGAGGATCTCAGGAACTAGAGATTCCTGAAGACACCAATAATTTACTAATTTGCTGTAGTTGTTGGTACAATCAAAGTTATCACCAAGTTAATAAAAGAGCAAGTCAATTGAAGTTTTGATTTTTGCTTTGACCAGTGTGATCTGTGTATGAATGATGCTTCATTTAAGATGCTTTCAGACTCACAGTGATTAGAACTATAAAAAATATATTAAAATTTCACTAGATGGGTCCAACAAGTCAGATTTCATCCTGTTCAAAAAAACTAAAAATCAGATAATCTGTAGTAAACCCAGTAAAAATTTAGGCAGTAAAGGGTAGTAAAAAAATGAAACTTGAAAATGGAAAAGAAACAGAACAATGTACACGAAAATAGTTACAATAGAAATAACCATTGAAAATGAAAGTTTAAAGGGGAATAGTAACACTAAAAAGATGAATCGTGACACTACTAAAGTGATCCCTATCACCACTTTTGTTCACTTTCTTAAGACTGTGGTTGTTCTGACATAAAAAAAGATAGGATTGATGTAGCAGTAATTTTGTTATTATGCATAAACAAGCATTGCAGTTACAGTTCCATCCATTTGGATGCTCTTGTATGTAAAAACTCAACTCTTGAAAGTATTCCACACAGGGCAAGCTGCTTTATCTATGCAAAAATGCAAAGCAGCTGGCAATTGATTCTCCCTTTTGGTAACTTCACTTTCATACCAATTCTGTCATCAAAGCTGGCTCCATGACCAGACAGAAGCTACCATCATTCTTAATTTGACAATGATAGCTCATAGTCATACACCAATACTAATCGCAATCATCAAAATCAAAATCACTAGCACTAACAATTATTACTAGTAATTTTGTTCAATTAAAATAAAAGAAGATTCTATTTATTATTACCACCAGCAGCAAGCTACATATGTCAAAACATAAAATAAATACACATTAACCCATTTGATTCCACCCCTGAAAAATTACAAGAGATTCCATTTCCAACCCAAAGGTTAAAAAACAATGAACAGAGAAAGTCCTAAGCCAGAAAAAAAGTAAATTAACAGAGAGAAAGAGAAAGAGAGAATGGACAATGGTGGGTCTCTTGTCTCAGGCAGGCAATCAGTGCTCACAGCTCAGCAAGGCACAATTGCACATTGTCCACTCAACCCCACAACCCAATTTTTTTTCCTTTCCTTTTTTTGGTGGGTATGAAATAATTAATTTTTCTTTTTTTTTTAATCCAAAAAAAAGGGGTTGTGTGCAATGTGCAAGAAGGAACGAGTTGACTCAGTGTGAAACCACCACTGAGTTAGCGGCGGCGAGTTTCCAAGCTGAAGTTGTAATCAAAGGCCTAGTGTGCCAACCAAGCATAAGACACCCATCATTCTCTTCCACCTTGTAACCATCTCCACCGGCGAAAAGCGCTAACAACATACTCGCTTGTTTGAACGCGTTAGATCCCAAATGAACCGGAGAGAATCCTGCCGAATTAAACCGGTTCCTCCACTGGTTCAATGTCTCATGACGTTCAACCCGGTCGGTTCCTTCACAAGCCACCACGTTGCAGATTTGCTTCCCTAGATAAACCTCCGACATAGCTTTATCTTGCGGTTCAACCGATGAACCTTCCAGCGAGTCAAACAACGTTGAATAATAGTGAAGTGACTCGGTGAACCGGTCTAGAAAAGCCGGTCCGTTGTGATTTGCTTCTTGTTCAACAACGGTGACAATCTCCGGCCGAATCTGACGAATAACAGAAAACACTTTCTCCAACGCGCCGGGACGCGCGTTGAGTTTATGAAGCTCAAAAACAGAGTTAACCGCAACAGATTCCGATTCCGGTGACCGGAGTTCAAGCATCGAAGCATCAAGATCAGCTAAACTATTAGCAACAAAACCACGATACTCAAACTGAACATGAATCGTTTGAGCAAACTGAGCAAGCCTCCAACCAACTTGTTGAAGATGATCGGAGTTATCAGACGCCGGAGGTCCGATTCCGGTCAACCTAAAAGCAGGAGGACCACCAGGACGTAAAGCAAGAGCCTGCATAAGCGCCGGCCACTGCATCCCTTGATTAATCGAAAAATCAATCACATGAACACGAGATTTTCCTTGAAAAGCTTCGAGAATAGCTTGATTCGCAGTGAAGTGAGCGAATTTTAGATTAGGACATGTTTCATAGAAATGGATCTGAAGCGAATCAGAAACAGAATGCTGTGGAAACACACCATAGATTCTTCTTGCTAAACCTTCAGCAAAATAAGTAGCAACTTTTCTCATAGCACCTTCTTGTGATACCGCTAAGTATCCGATCTGTTTGACCAAAGCCTCCGCAACCGTTAGATTATTCTGTTCAACAGCTTCAGCACAAGCCATCAAACTATGAACAAGACGAATCCCTTTCTCTTGTGTTTCCACCACCATTACAGGACGAGTTGTTGACTCAGTAGTAACGGTAACGGATTCATTTCGTTTGATTCTTTTCCGACAAGGAAGAGAATCTTCTAACGGAGTGTTGACGGCGTAGATGGCTTTACCAGGAATGGCGTTAAGGTCGTTATCGTCGGAGTTAACGGAAGGGTTATTAGGTTGAGGGTCAAAATTGGAAAGCATGGTTTGAAGCCAGTTAGAGATATCAGCGGGATTGTAATGAACGGTGTCGTTTGAAAGATGTTGAGCGAAGGTGGATTCATCATGGTCATGGAAATTATTACCCATCATAGCTTGTTCAAGTTGTTCAAGTTTTTGAGCAACTTCAGCCATGTCTGAAGATTTCACTTTGTAACCAACTACAGCTAAAAGTTCATCCATACCACCACCGTCGTCTTCCCAACAAACACCTGATTTACCACTCCCACTACTCATATCTTCATGTTCATGTTCATGTTCATGTTCATGCTTATGCTCTCTCTTCATCTTTCACTTTTTCAGTTTTCTCTCACACTCACACACTTTCTTAGTTCTGTTTTCTGATTGTGACTTTTTTTCACTACTTCTTCTAACTTCTATCTTTCTTTCATCAACACAATCATATACCCGTAAAACTCATATATATCCAAATTCTTTTTATTTTTTTATTTAAATAAAATAAAATATTTGTATTTAGGATATTTTAAAAATAAAAAAGTAAAGGAAAGAGATGAGAAAACGCTCGTGGCAGGCTCGAGACCCAATCAAATGGCCGGGCTGGCAGGAGTCTAACAGTAACAGATAAGATCCGCCAAAATATACATTTATGTTTTTTACTTTGTTTCCATTTCTTGCTTTTTTTGTCAGACAAAGAGTTGGACCTTATTTTTCATTTTTCCATTAACTCTTTTTATTTTGTTTAATATTGACATATTGTATACACTCTCTTTTAGAGAGAAAAAATGTTTAATTACTTTACTCTTTTTTTTAAACAAATTAGTTTACGTTTTTGAAGTATAATATGTTTTCACTTTAATTAATGAATATGTCAATTTATATATTTTATATTATAAATTATGGAACAACACATTATTGAAGTTCCCTCAAAAACAAAAAACACATTATTGAAGCATGTGCAAAATAATTTTATGTTAATTAAATAAAAAAATACTTACATAGTACGGTATATGTGCAACAGCAACATATTTTTCAATGAAAAATTAATTATAGTCACCATACTTCACATAACAATAACGTGTACAAAGTTATTTTAAAAAAAATGTAACGTGTACAAAAGTACTTATAACATTTTTTAGGGAAAATAATACTTGTAACACGGTCTTTCAAAAAAAGACAGTACCTATACCTACAATTATATCGGCCTATTCCCCTCCATCTATGTCCTTTTCATCTCTTTTTTAATATGTTTTTGGGTTGGCTAGCATCTTAGAAACCACCATTTTGATTTTAAAAAATAATAATACTATAGTGTAAACTAATTTCAATCCGCCATATAATGAGAAATAATAATTTTAATATGGGTTTTAAGTTGAATAATTTTTTATTAAGGTAGTCGTCTTCATTTCATTAGTATTTCTTTGGTCATTTTATGCTTCTCTAATTGGTCCTCCGTCTCAAGAACTACATTGATATCGTCCATCAAAACATTAACAACCTTCATCTTCATTAAATGTATGTTTAGTTCCACTTCTAGAGGGATTATAACAGTGACGGATCTAGAGATTTTGAATACTGGGGGCACAATCTATATAAACTAGTAGGTGTACGTGGTCTGTGTTTTGTAATTTTTGCTTCCATGTATTTTATTTTTATTTGAAAGAATAAACCATCAATTTAATCTATAAATTATCGTTCATTTTTCAATTTAGTCCATAAACTACTTAAATATAATGGTAGTTCTTAATTTATATGAAATTCGACAATCTTGTCACTAAAGTATATGAAATTTCATCAATTTAGTCACTAACAACGCAATAATAGAGATTAAATTGACGAATATTATATGCATTAGAGACAACTTATTATACTTACATAATTTAAAAAAACTAAATTTGAAAAAAGAGTGACAATTTAGAGACCAAATTAATGATTTGTTCTTTATCTAAATAAGTTTTTTATATATTTTGGGAATCAACTTGTAGAATTTAACTTATATGATTGGCCCTCTAAAAAATCAAAAAAATTTGTTATTTGCAGAGTTAAAAGAGAAAAGTTATGCTGGAGGGTGTGAAGGCAATCCAATTCCGTGAAGACAGACCCTTCTTCATAGTATTAAAACACATATATTTTACCAAAAAATAAAATTATGAAAACTTTGTGCAGGCACAGGCCTTCACACCACTCTACATGCATTAGTCTTTGGATTAGAATTGATTCTAGAGGTGTAGAATTGATTCTAACATGTTTGGTTGTTGTCGAGTAGAATTGATTTTGTCCCTGAAATTATTCTACTTGAAGCTAAAATTTATAGATTTTGATTCTAAAAATGATTCTCACACACATATTTAAAGTTCAGCTCACTTTTACATGAATGTATCCAAACACAAACCACTTTTAGTCATAATTACTTTTAACCAAAATCAATTCTACATAATCAATTATATCAAAATCAATTATTCTCACGACACAACCAAACACATGCTAAGAAAAACAACTTTTTTTGTTGCCTTCTTTTAAAGTGATTCCCTTTAAATTGAACGGTTTGTTATTGTCGAGAACAGAGTAGCAAGAGCTAGAAATTTCTTTAGTAGACATGAAAGAAGGGAATGTCGTAAACTTGTTGAAAACATATTAAAATTAGTTAAAAAAATATTTCAACTACTCATGAAATTATGAGAATGAGTCGCGGACTAGGTCGCTTTCTTTAAGAAGTTTCTTGGAAATGTCCAAAATCATACAATCAACCACGCCGTCCTCAGAAAAAACAACCTAATTACAATTGTATTAGATTCCTACTCCACTTTAAGATCCGTTCTAGAGCTACACCCTTTATTAGACCACTCGATACAACACAAGACCACTCTAACTTGCGGACTGACTTTTTTAAAGGGGTAAAAGAATTAGGAAGACAATGACTCGAAAGTGCGTCGAGTAGAAAGAGCGAGAAGAGCGAAAACACGTAAGTTGCTATGTTTTGGAGCACATGGGCTGAGACTTCACTGTGGGAGGGCATGAGCATGCATGTGTGTCAGCATGCATTGGCATGTGTCAAACGCTTATGCGACGATGACGTGTATCGAAACAAAAAATTTCAAAAAATATCAATTAGTTTAAGATTTTGGATCATTAAAAAAATTAAACCACATAACCCATGCCTAGGCTAGGCTTGGCTAGACTGATGACGACGGTGGTGGCGCATTTGGTGGTCATGTTGAGTGTGTTATCACCCGTTTACAATAGTGTGTACCCCTAAGGACACACCCTTTGGTGTCATACCTCCAATTTATAAACATTAGTGTTGTGTGTAAGTTCTCCGATTTCAGGTTTATGTTTTTTTAATTCACACATGTGCAGTGTTCCAAAAAGAAATAAGAGATTTTACCACCTTTACTTCTGATTAGTCTACTGTGGAGATCGTTCTTGCAGTCAACAATGCCTTGAAGAACGCTCATGGTATCACCTTGTGACACACAAAGTTGGAAGTTGAGAGGCAAGAATAACTGAGTTTGCGAGAGCCTGAGCAAACGAACGTGTTTTAGGTGACGATAGTGGAGTACCGAAAAATTTCCAATTGCAAATAGTAGCCATGCTTGCAAACCCTAGGAGAGCATCAGATATGTATTGGATGATACAATATATTTTTATTTTAATGAATAAACAATACTTTTTGCTTGCAGTAATTATTGATTTAGCTAAAATTTTAATGTTTTGTTCTTAAAGTATATATAAATTGGTAAAAATTTTCCACTGGTCCCTTAAGTTAATTTCATGTAATGATTTGGTTCTTTATTTTTTTTATTCATGTCATTTTGGTCAATTTGTTTATGGATTTGCTTCAAATCTATAGTTTTGTTTTGATATTGGCTTGAGTCTTTAAATTTATGGTATTTTATTCATGTTTGTATATGAATCTTAAATTTGAAAAATAAAGTTCATATATAATTAGGCCAAAATAGACAAAATAACGTGAATAAAAAAAATCAAATCATTATTTGAAATAAAGTTAAAGGATAACATTTATAATTTTGTCAGATATATTTTATCATTAACCGACTATAATTTTGATTGATAACTTTCTATGGCCTTACGAAAGATGTGTTTTCTCTAGCAAAGTGATATTCAGAAATGATTGACCAATATAATCCATGCACAGAAATTGAGTCTATGGCCGTTTTTATCAACCACGCTTTCATTTTTTTTCCCCAGTCGGCTGTCTGTTGCAAGGGTTTAAAATTTTGCATGTGTGCAAAGAACTAAACTAGAGACCGTTAAATGAAAAGGCAAACAAGTTTTCAAAAAGTATAGTCATAAACTTTTTCGATAACTTATAAATTATATTATAACCACTCAAATTTTTGACTGATATTATTTTTTATTTTTTTTCCTGAAAAGATATTATTTGAAATTTTTATGGAGAAGGTCTTGACTATACTCCAGCCATCCCATTTTAACAAACACATATATGATATATACACACACACACACATACACGGTTAATTGCATTTTTCTTTCTTTTATACTTATGATGATGGTGGTGATATGCCATTAGTTGCTTGACCATATATCTTTTCCTCTAGTGGTATTTAAATTTAATATTTAAAATAAATCAGACTCTTTAAAAAGCAATTTTACGTCCACATCGATCGACATTTCAATACCACCTAATCATATTTTAAAACAATATATTTTAAAAAAAAAATATAGAAAAACCTAACATTGATTTTAAGTATGTGGTTCGTGATGGAATACTTCACATGTGTGGAAATTTTAAATCGTATATGATGGCTGAACTGACATATATGATTTGTGAAAGAAAATCAATTAAATACATGTTTGATGTTGATGCCAACTTTAAGAAATTGGACTAGTGAAATCTGCCGTCCATGCATGCATTCTGTTTTTTTAATGTTTATAATCAACGGAAAGGTCGTGCTCCTCTATGATGTAAGCATGTTTATCTTTATAATTGAGCCAGACATCTAACTAAATAATTGAGCTAGACATTATTATATAAAAGTAAATAAGAATTATCAATATTATTTTTTTGTGAGGATGAATAATTATTAATTATTTTTTTAAGGAATAATTATTAACTATTGACTTATTAAACTTTTCAATCAATTGTTGTATATACATCTATTTTCAGATAGAAATTCATTCGGTGGCTACAGATGATAAAATTTCTCCCAGTTACATATTCCAGCATGCATCGATGGAAACATTCGATAAAAATATTCAGAAACAAACGTTTTCTTAATTTAAATTTATTGTTTTTGAATATTTAATTTATTCGAATGGCCATTGAATTCTTTTGCTCTTTTTTTGTCGTGGAAATATGAATTATTTTACGTTCTTTTATGTATCTTTTGTATTCTTTATATGCAAAATATAAATTGAGTTACACATAAGTAAAAAAGTGAGAGATATTCACTTCCTATGTGGTCATCTAAAGTGAAAAGTAAGAAAATCAATAATCGATGTTGTAATCTTCAGTATTTATCTTGCTCAATGTGCATGTAATATCAATTATTTTTTACCTAAAAAAAATCAATTATTTTTAATTTATCGTTGATATTATTGACTTTACTTTGTAAAGGGAAATACTCACTTTAAAGTATCCTTGTCCATTTTCTTTCCCTCTTTCCCCCCTTCACTATATCTTTAACCTTTTGCCTTCATTTCCCCTATTACATTCCATTAAAAAATAAATTACAACTACCAACAATAAATTGGTCCAAATGCCTTGTAAAATAAGAGATACAATCTTTAAAACTTTAATTTAGGCCTTATTTTTATTGTATGTAAAATTTAGGTTTTATCTCATGAATCTACCCCTCCTTATTGAGCTTATTCGAGCTGCAAAAACTTTGGACTTGATGCATGGTGACTTGTAAGAAAGTGGTACAATCTTTAAAATCTAACTTCAAGTCTTATCTTCATTCTAGGTAGATCTTGAGTTATTCTCGATGCACCCCCCACGCCAAAACTATTGGACTTGATGCGTTGATGTAAATAATATGTGACACAAATTGATAGACTTTGATAACATATTGTGTTTTACGGATTAAGTCTAAATCATCTTTATAAAATTGATTTCTAATGTGAGTAATGTTGCTTTTTATAACTTGTTTTAGGTTTTGTCAAAAAAAACTTGTTTTAGGTCTTATCTTTATTTTCTTATTTTAGTTTTACATAAGCAATCTTATCTTTATTATAAGTGAGACTTGAATTTGTTTTTTCTCAATAAAAACTGTTGGATCTCGTTCTTGGGTAGAGAATACCCCACAAACTATGGATCAGCCTTAATTTTTTTATAAATTCCTTAATTGATTTTTCCTTTGTCTTCTGTTTGTCTTGAATTTGTTTTTTATAAATTCCTTAATTATTTATTGTTTTTTATAAATTCCTTAATTTATTTTTCCTTTGTCTTTTGTTTGTCTAAGACCTCATGTGCCGTTATCGTATATTGGTCCAAACATAGTTTGGTTGCAAGGGCGGATCTAGTGTTAGGCATGGTGTGGCAGCTAGAAAATCATATTTTAAGGAGAAAATCATCAAAAGTGTGGTGGATGGGATTCAAACCTGAGACATAGAGTTGTAACAAACTTGCTTTAGCCACTTCACTGTAGTGCTCTTTTTGTTTAATTTTCGCATTACTAATATATATATCATGTTATAAATCAAATGTACACTAAAAAATTTCTTTTGTAATTTTGCCACACCAAACCATCAAGTCTAGATCCGCCCCTATTTGGTTGGCAATCTTTTCATTCTTACCTTATAGGATGATATATTTTCAACGTACTACTTTCCCCGCTATTAAGTTTCTTAAATTGAGATTTTGTAAAAGGCACTTAGTCTCTAATTCAAACTGAGACTTCTCCATCTAATGCACCTTTTGTACGTCCTCTTCTCCAAGACTCTAACCCCCACAAAATCTGACCATACAAGAGTTTATAACAATTCATGTGGGACTGGATCTTCCAATGAATGACGAGTCCAGTGAAATCTAACTATCAAAATAATAATAAAAGGATATGTTTAATAGGTGTATCTTTTCTCAAGAGAAAATTGAAGAGATTCTCACCTGAGAAAATCTATTTTAACAACTCATAATGCATGTTTGGTTCTATTAGAAGGTTCAAAATTGATTTTGGAAGTGTAGAATGGTTCTAACATGAAAATGAAATTTGTAACTTTTATTTATTAAATTGATTTACATTCAAATTTATTGTTAAACTCACTTTTATATGAATGTATTTAAACATAAATTTTTTTACCTTCAATTCATCTTTAAACGGAATCAATTTTACGTAATTACTTCACTCAAAACCAATTATTAGTGTACAAAACCAAATACACATATAATTAGTTAGGAATGGTACGTAACACACCTTTAATCAAGATATGTCAATCCATAAAGATGAGGAAATCTAGTATCACATCACACCACACCACACCACATGTTTTGTGAAGCAAAAGGAAGACTCTCATGTTCAAAAAAATTATTCTATTTTCAGTCGTTTGTTTTATAATGTATATATCTTTTTCATTGTGACTTCGTGGGCTTGTAGCATCTATCTATATAGTATAGTACATGTACTATATAATAGGGGTGTCAGCACCATAGAGCATTAAAATGTGGGGAGCAGAAGTGGCGCAATAAGTAAAATGATTGAATACAGTCGAGTTTTATAGCAAAGTTATTGGGATTGAAAAGAGAAATTAAGCATGCATGGGTTAAGTTGGGTGACTCATTGTTAATTTGTTATCAGTACGAGTCAATTAGCAAGAGCATGTGTCACACTATCAAACCTCATTTGCAGGAGGAAAATGGGGAATGTAGTTTGAGTGATATATGCATATTTTTGTTAACCGATGTGTGACTTCTAACTCACACTTGTTATATAACAATCTTGTGTATCCCTCTTACAATCTTAAAGCATTGATTCATTGTTGCTCCCGCACACCCACTCCCTAACATTTCTAAATTTTTAAATCACCTTCTCACTTTTCTCCCCCTTATATTTTGTAGTAGAGAAAGAGAGACATGAGAAAAGAAGAAGATCCGTTGTCAAAACTTCATGGCTCTAATTTTCTTTTCAAAAAGGTCCCTCACCAGTCACCAATCGGTATGTGGAGTTTGTTAGGAGTGTGGGAAGAGTTCCACTTTCTATAAAGGTAAGTGAAATAAGTTACCTGACGAATAAATGAATTTGACCCTTGAAACTCAATCATTTTTCAACTTGGCACTTGAAACTCAATCATTCTTTAATGAAAATGACCCAGGTTTTCCGAGAAAGTTGAAAAGTTAAGGCACTTGTAAAACCAAACTCCAATTTTACTCACTAGGATAAAACCAAACTGTAGTTAATTACTGGCCCAAGCTACAACAAGAAGTAATTGAAAACATGGTCAAAATAATTTTATTGAAAAAGAAAAAGAAAACATATGGAACATAAATATACAGGGAAAATATCAAGAAAAATATTCTAGACAATATATCATGTTTGGACCATTTTATGTTCACCGGGCACATAATTGTACAATTCAAGATTCTCCAATTTTTCGTAATTGGGTTGGGTCCAATATTGGGTGGATACATGCATTTGCACCGAGGGAGAAGGTGAAAAGAACCCTACATTGACATCAATTTAGGGGGCCACAAGATAGTGAGATTTACCCCCTGTCATGTGCAATATGGTCCCTCTAGTAATCAACCTTAGTTCCCGCAGCTTTTAACTTATCACCATTGCTTTCTCACGCTTAAGAAAGTGAAAAAACAATCTCACCTGTACAAGAGTCGATTCTAGGGTCCCAGCTTGTAGATGAACATGAAATAATAAAATGCATTTGAAGGAATGCATTCCATGTTTTTCTATTGATTGACCTTTGATAAAGATGCAAAAAAACCAAAGTGGGCTCAAACTCTTACTTAGCTTCAACAATCACCACATGCCTATCTCATGTACATGTGATTATCATTCAGTTTTCCTACCATACGTGGCCCTTCCAAGAGACTAAGACTGCTAATAATAATTATGGTGGTCCTAATTGGTCTTTCTGGAAGTGGAATATATGAATTTATCCCTTTTAATTGTTTTAAATTAAGTATTTTAATTTGATCTATAAGTTCAAATTATAATTTTTCAAAAATTGCAAACAAACCCTTCAAACCTTTTCTTTTCACTTGACTCCTTATTGACTCTAAGTTTCAAGTCCTCAAATATTTCTCTATGATGAAAACCCTTGAATCCCTACACCATTGCTAAAACTCCATCCTAGCGTGCTGGTTAATTTAATTATAGCCAAAAAAACTACTTGATCATTGGGCAATCTCTTTTAGACTTAGTGCATGGATCGTTACCAAGTGTTGCAATATATAATTTTGATTAGAATTTAGTTTAATAAATTCTCAAAATCCAATCTATATTATTATAATGCTCTTAATATTAAAAAAAATAAACGAAAAAATATTTAAAATATATTATTCACAATCACAAGTATTCATTTATCTTCTTTACAAAAACACACTAAAAAAGAGTGAAAAAAATTATCAACTTTTTCCTCTACTTCCCTTCACCCGAAACACTCATCTCTTTTCTCGTCCAAACTCCCAAACAAAGCTTAAATGTCGAGCATATAAAGAGCTCATCTCATTTACACATTTTGAAGACAACTTAATGAACAATGTTCAACAATATCAACAATTTGAGACGTTTGTGTTGGGCAACAAAAACTCACTTTGGCTAATAGTTACCACTTGGCACCGAGGTTGCCAGACTCAAGTTTCACCTCAACTCATTTTATTTAGGTGAAATCAACTCACAAACTCAACTCGTTTAAATAATATATTGTTGAATAAACATGTTTTCTTATTTTTCTTATAAAATTTAAGGTTGACCCATTTAAATAATTGATCTTAATCTCAAGCTTGGGTTTATTTAATTTAATATTATTCGTTAAACATGCATAGAGGCAAAGCCTAAACTAAACACAATATATTGTACTTAAATATCAGCTAAAACTCAACTAAATTCCAAATCAATCAGATAGTTTGAAAGTAAACGCCAACTCGATATGGTGGACATACTTGATCAATTACTACAAGTTCCAATCTAGACAACCAACTATATATGCATTTGGTAGTTTAAACCGACTAAATTTCAATGCATAACAACTATTACATTAGTTTTTTGAAACAAAATTTCATACGAAAAGTTGTTTAATTTTAGTAGAAGGAGATGTTGTACAAAAGCTTCCGCCGATGTTGTTTCTCAAAACTAGCAATAACATCATCAATGGACTCCTCCCATGATTCAACAGCTTCAATCTGTCCATAAAATATATCCTTGGTAAGCCATGAGACATGAAAATATTAAAACAGGAGTTCATCTCCAAAATCAAAAATATATAACTCTAATAGAGCAGTTAAAGTTTGTCATACCATTGCATTAGTATCTATGTTCAAATCATCTTAGAAAACAAGTATTGCACAAATATGAATACAAATGAAATCTGTGAGAGCCAAACCTCCTGACAAAAATCTAAAGTCTGTCTTGCTCCTATGGCGGCTTCCTCGTGGTTATCTTTGACCTCCAAATTGACTATCAATACCGTTTTCAATAAAACATGGTCTCTGTTATGGAGATCTACACAATTCAAACATCAAAAGTAAATTATCAGTTTCAGAAATTACTAAATTTTCAATTCATTGTAGTTTCGCCAAAGATAAAAATATATAGTTAAACTCTAGAAAGTATGAAACATCAAGTAATCAAATGTACAGAAATCATTCCAGAGAAACCTATGTATCTTGCCCTTAAACTTTTTGTCTGAAAAAAAAAATACTTTTAACCAATAACTTAAATAGTAAAATCATCAAGAGTAGAACAAAGCCATCAGCAAACTACCACGAAAGTATTGCATATGAAACACAAAAAATAGTACACTACTATTAATATGACTGTAAACACAAATTATATATGCAAATCTGCTATCAATGTGATATAACAGAGAGAAAAAGAAATGATATTTGCAACTCCTTGCAAAGTTGTGACTCCAAACACATGTTCTGTTAAAAGCTAAAACAGTAGTTTCTACCAAAGATAAAAAAAAAAATGAAGCATTGTGTAATCAAGTGTGCACAACTCTGATTTTTGTGAGAAACTGTTATGAACAACTTTTTTGTTTGTTCATAAATGAAGAAGATAATATTCTAAAAGAGAGAATAAAACCATAACTAACTACTCTAAACATTAACTTCATTCATTTTGCTTGATAATCATTACAACGACCAATCACTTATTTATAACATTAGCATTCTAACAACTTAACTAATGAGTCATCATAATGGATCTCTCTAGATCCTTCTAGAACATGATATGACTCATCCACTAAGATATAAAATGCAACTATCTCATCGTACTCCTTAGCTACTTGCGCCTAATCTATTTTCTTGGGACTATCTTGATTCATTACAGAAATCTATGTATCTTGTTACTGATTAATAATTTAAACAAACATATCATCATCAACAACCATAACAATTGCAACTATGTAGTTCATGTGATATCTTTTTTTTTTTTTGAATCAGCTAGTTCATGTTATATAACTGAGAGAAAAAGAAAAGATATTTGCAATGATAGACATCTAAACTTTAAACCGAAACATGCTCCTCAAAGAGTTTTCTCTACAATGTAGAGTGAAGACGAATAAAAAGTTTGGCAAAGTGATGTTTTCTCTAAAAAGTCACTCAGCTCTAAACATCATGCAATTAGATCAATCAAAGAGAAAAGGAGTAAAAAAGACAAGAAGGAATTACCTTCAACAACCATATCAAATACTTTTTCTTCAAACGTAATTACCACATCAAATATGCCATCAGCAGCATTTTCTTGCCATCTTTGGGGTGCCAATTTCACAGCTGCATTCCTTTTAAGCATTGGCAGGATTCCATTTCGCTTGTAGCTCCACTCTTGTTAAGGATACATCCATTTCACCATACAAAACAAGAATTCGAAATGGCATTTCCAAGAGGTCCAATGACAGATGCAAAACACTCTTTTACATTCCTAATCTAACCCATCATCCTAAATTACAAAATCCCCAATATTTCTTAGTATCATCAGAAATTATCAGTCCAACAAAATCGCCAGCATATCAAAGGCACAACAGCTAAAATAAAGAGAAAACAAAAATCATAAAAAAAAAAAAACTGAAATTTCATTTTCTTTTTCAAAAATTCACACAACAGACAAGTATTAAAAACATTATACACTATGTAGCACTGATACTTCTGATCGAAAGTGAATAAGGTGTCCGACACACTGACAACTCAATCATTCTATTCTCAAATTACCACCAGAGTCATTCTTAAATTACTACCAGTGTCAGATGTCTTAGTATCATGTCCAGTGTATGTGCCAGTACTTCATAGATTACACACCATCTTTTCCCAAACTATTCACTAAATCCTAACCTATCACCCTCAATCCTTTATGAGAAACACACAATTCTGTTCTTGCATCATGTCATTCATGCTAAAGAAAATCCTAAAATTCTTTTAAAACAAAATTAATTCTACAAACATAAAAATTGAAACTTTTTTCATTTGAAACAACCCCCAAATCTAAATTTTCATTTTCAGCTAAAAAAAATCAAAAGGGTCGTCATTAAACTAAAACCTAAAATACACATCTTCCTGTAGACAAATTAATGTCAATATCGTGTCTGGTATCGGTGCCAGAACTTCATACATAGATTATACACCAATGTTTCCCAAACTATGCATTCAATCCTCACCTATCATCATAAATCCTTATGAAAAATACACAAATCTTTTCATTCATCTCATTTATACTTAAGAAAAACCTGAAATTCTACTAAAACTAAATTAAATTAAAAACAAGCAAAATTGGAACTTTTTTCAATAGAAACAACCCCATAAAACTAAAACTTAATTTTCAGCTAAAAAAATCAAAAGGGTCATCAATAAACTAATCAAAATTGTAAACAACAAGCATTAAACACATTATACACCTCACTTATGCTTAAGAAAAAACCTGAAACTAAAATAATTTATGAAACAAAAGGGTAATAAAAAATGCAAATAACAAAAGGATACAGTTCAGGGTCTTTTCTACGAAGCTCGTCAAGCATATATTTGTAAGGAGTACCAAATTCATAGACATTTGGTTCTCTGAGGGAAGGACCAGGGAGCTTAACGTGGGTACCTGTTCCATAAGAAGATACATCGAACCCTTGTCTTTTGAAAAGAAAGTGTGCTTCCATGCTTCTGTTTTGGTTGGATGAACAAACCATGGCGTAACGAAACTTCATTGTTGCGAATGCAAAACTATGAAACTGAAAACTGAAAATTCCTAATAAGAATCAATACATTGGAAAAAGTGGAATTTAGAAATTGGCATGGAAATGAATGGATTAAGGGTGAACCTGGAGTGGAATCGAAAGAGGAGAGGACAATAGCGGCGTGAGTCTGAGAATCCGGCCGGGTCACTGAGATTTTATGAGAGAAATTATATGAGAGAGAAAATTGATAGAGAGATGAAATACAACAGTTTGGTATTTTAATCCGTCGTGATTCATCGTATTAAACCACCACTATGAATCACAACTAGGGGTGGCGAACAAATATGTCCCCGCGGGTATCCGTGGATAAAATCCGTCATGGGTACGGGCAAGTAGCTAAATGGGTACCCATAATTATAATAAATGGGTATTTGACTATTCGTTACATTATGGACACGGATATAAAGTTGATGATACTTGTGTCTGCACGTATCTATACCCGTTAATAAATTAAGTAAATTACTAAAAAAATCTATGTGTAAATATATATATATATAAGAGTTTGGTGTCTCGGAAAAAAAACCTAGTTTGGTGTCTCAAATTCTATTATTGAAGCTTGGAATGCATATGAAATTTTGAATGTTAATTTGAATTTTAGTCTTTTCTATCTTTTATTTGGAGGTTTTTATTCTTTTTGGATGTTTATTTGGATTTTGGATGTTTTTATCCTTTTATTTTACTTCTAGAATTTGTATTGATTATGTAAGAATCATATGCATTATGGTATGATAAATTTGTTTGGGATTTGGTAAGAATCATGATTTTTGTTGGATCATGAAATTTGAATGAAATATGTTATGTTTGGATCTTTAAAAATTGAAGTTTGTAGGTAATTAAAAAACTATTTTTCTTTGTACAGAAAAATTGGTTCAAAAATCCACAAGTACCAGCAAATATCTGTAGGTATCTAAATACTCGTGGATTACACGTATACAGATACCCGCATGGGTATGGGGACGGGCACATGTACCATATTTATCCAAAGAGGCGAGGACGGATATTATACTACTTGTACCCATGGATACCCATTGACATCCCTAATCACAACGACCCGTCATGATTTTGTTGTTGGAGAAACTATAAAATATAATTTTGAATGATTAATTTGAGTGATCTTAACATGGTAAAATGGGTCTAATCGATCAGGTCAATTTGTTTAACCTGATATTTCAAGCGGGTTGGACAGAGGTTTTGAGTTCATCCTCTATAGTTGGTCTGCTTCATTTAACCTACTGAAACAACGAGCTATGACGGGTTGGAGCGGGCTGCCCCGCGGGCTCATTACAAAACATTTATTTAATTTTTTTGTATTGATTAATAGTAAGTGATTCAATTTTTAAGATTTTTTCCTAAAAATATTTGGACAATTCATTTGACAGAGTTGTTTTTCTCTTTACGTAAGTTTAGAATGAGAATAAAATGTATGAAAAAATAAAAAGAGTTAATTCTCCAACTCACTCGTTCACCTCCTGACAAGACGGGGTGTATGCTCTTCACCTCAAGTTGACCCACCCCGTTTTTTACGGGCTAGCAGCGAGTCGAGTCTGAACGGGGCCGGTTGCCCGCATAGCCATCCATAGACTCAATATAACTTCTAAACATAATTTTTTTTATTTAGTTTTCGTCTAATTCACTATTTTTATTCTTAATGTTCTCAGGTCAAACAGTGTGTTTAGGTTAAGGTTGTATGTGCTAGAAGTGGAATGTGTGAATTTATACCTTTTACCCACATGTTAAAAACATTTTCAGAAGCTCTTTTATAAAAAAAAAAATAATAGAATTTTTTAACATGTAATAGATTAAATATGAATTTTATTAAATGTCAAAATTTCAAGATAAACTAATGAGAGTTTGGACCTAAAAATCAAATTTCAAGATAAAACTAATGAGAGTTTGGACCTAAAAATCAAATTTTGAGTTAATTTTTTATGGATAAACTTTTTATAATGTTTTAAATAATTATATAAAAAAATCATTCAAAAGTTTAAAAGTTTAAGCATAATTAAACAAATTTTAACTCAACAAGAGGATTGAAATTATATGCTGAAAATTTTTATGAGGCTCAAAACATTTTTTTTTTTTTGTATGAGAACTAAAAACGAAATTCACTATATTTAAAGAGACCAAAAATATATTTAACCCTTAAATTAAATATTTTAATTTGATCTAAAAGTTCAAATTATAATATTTTTTTTAAATTGCAAACTTATCCTTTTAATTGTTACCAAGTATTACAATTTATTTATAAATTCGGTTTGTTTATTAGAGTTCATTGGGATTTAGTTAGGTAGTTTTTTTTTTGAAGGAAGATTTAGTTAGTTAGTTAGTTGCTCTATGTATAGGGAGCTTGCTGTATCAATTTGATCATCTTTTTATTGATATTGATTCTATTTGAGTCCTTCAAAAAAATGATTCTATTTGAGTCTAAATCTTTCTCAAAGCTTCCTTCCGGTCCTGGGGATTACCGTGACCCAGTTCACAAAATTTTAAATTGAATTCGTAATAACATGCCTTAAAACTAAAATAAAAAGGGAAGAAGAAAAAAACTAACGTTAATTACTCAATGACATGCTATTCAAATAGCAATGACAAGCTAAAACCTAAATCTTCTGAATTCTCATAGCTGCTGTTGAGCCTAAAAGACAATTGAAAGAGAAGCAGTATGTGTCAAATCCTCGTTGGTTAAGACTCCAATGATGAAGCAAGATGAAAATCTGCATCAATGGTAAGTCTCTCTCTGCTTTGGTTTTGATATTGCATTTTTCTATGCTAAAGTAATGGCACATGCATAAATAATACGTCTAGAATAATTAGCTGAAGTGGCCAATTCAACATGGTAAACAATAGAGAAAAATGAATGCAGCTTTAGACTATACTTTGCAGGCTTGTAGCTTTCTAGACAGGCAATAAACAGTAGTAATGAAGAATGGACTTATGTTCCTCTGCTAATATGTTGAATGTTCTAACACTACAGCTGCAAATTTGGCAAATTAGATGTTAAAAGGAATGAATTTGTAAGTTTGTAACGTGTGTTATTATGGTTATAACCGGTGGTTGGTATCAATATGGTTGTTGGCTGCATTATATATTAAATAGTTAGTGTTGATTTTTAGTCAATTTAGTCAGAGTGCAAAGCACATAAGTGTACTTAATTATTTATAACTTTGATTCCATTATTGCGTTCTCGGTACAAACATGTATTGATCAGCACATACAGTGTTTAGATTATTTCACTGATGAAATGCTAATACAACAGCTAAACTTCATAAACCTACAATTTTTACAACAAGTAGTGAAGGGATTCTTCATTCTTTGTACTTTTCTTTGCACCAATCAATGGGTCAATAATGTTCCTCCAATCACTGTAGTTAAGAGCATTTCCTGCATCGGGCAACACGAATCCATTGACATAGAAAAAAGGCGTCCCAGACACTCCTCTTGAAGCAGCATACTGCATTTCGAAGAAAAGTAGGTTAATCAAACATGAACAAAAAGGTATTTCTTGAAAGGAGGGCTTTATTGATGTGTTTTTTCATGTCTTAAATCAAACGGCTGTGATATGAAAAATCGTAATTTTGGATACAACATTTTCAAATCCAATTATATTCTAGTATACAAAGTTGATCTGAACACAGCTTCAAGATAACTTTTTTGTCTTACCTTAAAAGAAATCCTGGTAAGGTGGTCGGAGTTGGTGTCGTTGAAGCCATTCTTGATAGAAGTATGATAAGAGTTCCCAACTATAGCTGAGGTAAACTTCACTATTTCATCTACAATAAAAGCTCTAGACAAGTTCCGTGTTGGAGCACCAAAGAATGCTGCCTGTTAAAGGGTATACACTAGATTTAGTGAGCAGGAAACCTCAAAAACTTTTCTAATAGAGAGAAGGAAAAGACGCAAATTAGAACGCTAAAGATCATATCAGGTGCATGTGATTTAGACTCCAATGATTAAAATGTGTATCTCATTCTTTAACCTTGTTAAAATGTGAGAAAAACCTTCTATGGCTAATCCTATTTTGCTACAAATTGGTTATGAAAGGGTTAATATTACACATAAGGAAGCGAAATACACCTTTTCAAATATCAGAGAATAAATTGCACATAATCCAAATTCGTATGTGCATAAATTGCATACTTCCCAAAGAAAGATTTGCATTCAAAATTAGAATGAACCAACTTCTCATGTAAAACTCAGAAGATAAAAATCACAGCGATATCAATGTGAACAATTGAGACATAGGAACATGATTTTACAAGTAGCCGTGTTGTTTACCTTCAATATTCATAACAGGTATGATATGGATTATATTAACACATATTTTTGCACAATGGAGAGAAAACAATCTAAATATATGTTCCAACAATTTGAATGGTTGACAAAAAAACTCATTAAATATGAATGTCTAGATTCAGCAAAGAAACTTTTCATCATGTGAACCCCGCACTGAACTTCCCATGGAATCAGATGCAAAGCTCAATCACAACATGATTAAAAAAGCACTACTTCATTTCGAAGCGATGCACACCAGAAAACCAAGGGAATGAAAATTCAACAGAAGAAAATATTTCTTGGATTGATATAATAACAGGGGAAATCATTTTCTGCGGTCTAAGAATAATGCAAAGTGAATGCATAGAAAGCGATGATTGCGTCCGTGCAGTCTGTGCATAAAAGACGAATTATGACCCTAGAAACGCAGCAACACTAAGACTACGGAGGGATGGTTTTATTGCCTATGTGAATATGTGATCCTACTCGACATGGGATTAGTCTCCAAGTTGTGCATGGAAATACTCAATTTACGCGACAACAAACTCGGGCCTAGAGTGTAGCATATGACTCAAAAATACCTTACCCGAATGAAGCTTAAAATTAAAAATGGTACAAAACTAACAATGAGGAACTAAAGTAGAGCTAAAAGCTCCCTGTTATCAGATAACCTTGAAAGTCCCAGGCAAATTTGAAAACAATGTACGGAATCCAACATGCAAATTCACTCACAGAACCAAAACTTAAAAGTCAAACACAACCAACCTGATACTTGAAGAATGCCTCTAGCAATGGGAATGTAGCAGTTCTATTCAAAGAATTGACGATATGCAAAGCACGAGAAGCAACGAAAGCATTGTCATGGTAACTGCAATTTCAAAAAATATGAAGAAAACAATTTAAATTTTGTTTTGACAAAAAAAAAAACAAAAAGTGAAGGGATTAGAGGACGAACGGTAGAGGAAGAAGATGAACAACGAAGGAAACACGAGAGGAGTAGTGATGAAGAGCTTTTTTGAGAGGTGGCCATGAATCAGCGCTGTCAGGGCATAAAGGATCGTAAAAAGCTTCGATCTGAATAGTATCGTAACTCAAGTGATGACGATTCTTGTAAACGAATCCGTCATATTTCTTCGGTGGGATGTAATCACCTCCGACCAGCAACTGCAACGCGAGCAGTACAAGTACACTCAATATTCCCTTCCCTGACATCTCTTGCCCTCTTTGCTTTGTTTCTCCGCAATACAATAATATCGGTATCTAATCCAATTATATACGGATTTTAATTCACTCATACCTATTCACCAAATTTATTGCCTTTTTTCTAAAAACAAACAATTTTACCAAATTCATTCAATAATTAATGTTTATGGTCTATATTCTAAACCAAATACATCAATTATTCAATAAATATAAAAATTCAATTGTTTCTTGTAAATCAGAATTAGGGAAAAAAAAGTTTTGTACAAAAATAAAAAAGAGATATTTTCATATTAGTATTGAAAAATTTCTTTTAAAGAAAATTAGGTTTTTTGTTTGACAAAATCAAAAGTTATTTTGTGTTTGTTTAGCTAAATGGAAAATTAATTTTCTCTTTAAAACAACAAATCATAATAACTAGATTTTAAGATAAGTTACTTAAAAGAGTTTTCATTTAAAAGAAATTTTTAATTTGTTGTGAATTTTAGTAATCTTTTTTTTAATGATTTTTAATCTTTTTTCTAAAAGTAATCTTTGTTGCTAAAAAGCTGTAGTAATTTTTTGTTGATGAGTATTGTCATAAGTGAGTGAGTTGTACAGTACTATAGGAAATTTATTAAATCTTGTATAAATAAAGGAAAATTATTTAAGGAAGAAGTACATTGAATCTGGCTGGATTTTCGTACTTAACAATGACACCACGGAGCAACCAAGACCAAGTACATAATAAGACTTTGTTTGGCAGGGCAAAATTTTGAAGTTTAACGGATAACTAAACTTTTGACCCGTGTTACGCACAGGTCATATCAACTATAATAAATATCAATAAAATACTATATAATTCTATTTTGGTTTTAATATTCTGGTTCTTAGGAAAAAATTACCTTAAAAATTTAAAGTTCGACTATGAGGTAAGTAAAGTCTGGTAAAAAAATTGTTCCATCTTTGAATTAAATTCAAATTCATTTAAACAATTCATCCTTTGATGGAACTCATTAATCATTTGAAACTTAAGACTAATGTTAGTTATTAATTCAACTTAAAAACAATAATTAATTTACTCACCTAAAAACTCTATAAAAAATATTAACAATAACATTAATGATCTATAGTTCTAGCAAAAAAAAGTGGCGGAAATAGCTTTAAAAAAAATAAAACACGAGCTCTCTTCAAAAAATAATAAGACATCGTGTTAGAGTATGGATCATGAGATAAGAAGAGATCACATTAAAGTAAGAGATCATGTGATGCTTAAGTATACTTTAACTGGAATGATAGGTTGACACTCTTAATGTATACACCTCTTTGTACCATTTTGAAAATTTAAGTTAAAAAAATATATGGTTTGTGTGACCATATTTTTTAGTTGCGTGACCATTATTTTTCCAAAATTTATTTAGTTAACTAAGTGGAAAAATAGTAGTCACGTGCATTTTAGTTGTTTGCCCATATTTTTATTCTAGAAAAATAGTGGTCACGCAATTAAATAAATGTCGTCACACACACCATATAGTTGATTAACTTAAATTTTCCAAACCGATAAAAAGGAATGTACACATTAAGAGTATCAGCCTATCTTTATTCATACTTAAATATGTCATATTCTTAAAAGATTAAATTACTTGTTGGCATGCAAAATTTAGATCTACAAATGAAAGCCAGTGAGGGTTTTCTTGTGCTCACTAAAATATTGAATCTTGTCATATTACGATATTATTATGGGAAAATAATATTAACCTCCCTTAAGTTTTGATTAAATGTCACAAACCATCCCTCTAGTTTTTAAATGATTGTTGACCTCCCTTAAGTTTTTATTAATGAGCAAATAGTCACTTTAGTCCCTGACTCTGCACCTCGCTGTCACATAGGTCCTTGACTCCGGATTAAATACAATCTGCACTTCCGTTATCACTTCAGTCTCTGACATTAAATAATTTTGTTAAATGTGTCACAAGGACTACAGTGAAAGTAGAAAATGGTCACTTTAGTCCCTGAATCAAAAATCAATATCCCCAATTTGAATCTCAAATCCCTAAATGTCATCCCTAAATCCCTAAAAAAAATACCCTAATATGTGACTTTTTTCTCATGTCAAAAAAAAAAAGTGGCTTTTTTCTAAACATTGTAGACTTTTTTTCTTTAGATATATTGAATATTGTATGTTCTATAAA
>Ga0228710_1001612_pt1 | contig 34225 bp, 15 predicted proteins | sample MedpolnodulmetaG_FD_177995 | JGI IMG/M metagenome (GOLD analysis project Ga0228710, IMG submission 177995) | Root nodule microbial communities from Medicago polymorpha collected in Santa Monica, California, United States - pink nodules | ecosystem: Host-associated > Plants > Roots > Nodule... | reverse complement strand
TTGCAAAATTACAGTGCTATCATTCTTCATCCCTTATATATAGATTTCGCATGTGAACATGAGTGCAAAACAAATAACATTGAATTATCAAACAAAATTTTTATTTTCTTATCTTTAAAATTAGTTTATAATATTATGATTGCCAAATAGAATTTTTACCATTTTTTTTTCTTGAGTAAAAGTTTGTAAAAGTTGATTTATAAAATAATATTAAAAGACTAAAACTAAAAGGAAAATAAAAACGCAATCAAACGGCCCTAGCTAATAATTAACATTTTTTTGGGTTACAATTAATCGGTACAAAATATTTATTGTCGTTGGTGAACAGTCTCCGTCTGGGAACATGTTGAGCATGAAAACTTATAGTTGTCTCCTCCCAACTGAATTTTCTCAACACGCTAGCTAATCCATTACCAGTTATTTCAGGGGTCAAAATTTTTTACTACTTAGACCAATCTGTTGTTTAAAATTATTAACATTTTAGTTGAAAGAGATCAAGAAACAAAGAATGAAGACGTAAAGACAAAAAAAAAAGTAGCGTGGAAGATATGAACTAGAATTAGATGCAATCTTTTTCTTTTTAAAATTATTTAAATAAACTTTGCTGAAGAATTTTTTTTTTATTTTTTTAAGGAAAACTTTGCTGAAGAATAACGCTTGCAAATATTATCTTTTTGGAAACAGTTCAAATATTCTTCAATATGAGTGTGTATTTATAAGTTTCCTATGCTTTCCTACCAGTCCAAACCAGAGAGGAGCATAGTTGGCACCTATAGAATTATCCATTGATCGATATATATGTCACCTTCCATTTAATTCATATGCATGGCATAGTATTTTCCTTTATATGTAATGCTCCTTGCTAATTGGCATTCAAGTCTCCTCTCTTATGGTCTAGTCAAGGTATGTAACCTATTATATAATTTCAGGTTGTGGAGTTGTGTATTGCATTAGGAAAATATTTCATGGAGACTACCCAAAAAAACACATTAAGAGAGAAAGAACAATAGGGAGGATGGGGTGATAGACGCAATATTTTGGTAATCGGATGAGAAGAGAGATAGAGATGAATTGAAGTGTTGAATGAATGTTGAGAAATTATGAATGTCGAAATATATTGTTCATTGAATTATTTGCATGATTGTTCAAATTAAATTTACGATAAAAAAAATAAAAATTAAGTTAACGTTGTTGTGAAAACATTTACATATTCAATGGGAAATAGCCAGAATATAGATGTGGGAACCAATGCTACTATGCATATAAGTAGAGAAATGGAAAGGTACCGGAAATTTTATGGTCATGAACATGAAGCAGCATGTGAGTATTGGCTTGTGTCATACCACGCAGGTAAAACATTCGTTCAACTCTCATTAAATATAATATATGACGAATATGGTGACATCAAGCTCTTAAAGTTCAGTTTCGCAGCACCAAAATTAATTACATTTGTTTTGGACAGAGCTAAAAACAAAAATCAAATATTTCAGATTGATCGTCTTATTAATCAAATTGAAATCCAGGACTCTGAAAAATCCAACGGAACAAGATTTTTTAACGAGACTAAGAATCATTGGGGAGGGGTTACAAAAACGAATGTTATATACCATGGATATGAAAATGAAGGGAACCTTATTGTGGTGGAGCAGAAGAGAAAGAGAGGAGTTGAAAAGTCTGGTGCAGTGAGAGTAGCACACTATTATGCTACTAGTAGAGAAAATGTTTTTCTAAAAAAAATTGATGTCGGGCTTTCAACGGAAGTAGTTATTACTGTGTTAAACAATAATGGTTTGGATGTTTCAATGAAGGGTCCTTCTGAACACCCTTCTATGACATTGCTTCAAATGTTTCAACAAGTATCTACAACAAGAATTTGGAAGTGGAAGGCATGCCCTGATGGTGGTGTTGTAACTCAAAGAAGGCAGCACTTTTGTAAGGACAGACAACTGGTTGAGATTGAACCTGAGACTGAGACTGACACTGAGAATGATGATGAAGAAAGAAACGATCCGCAATTGCATATTCAAATTGGAGGATGTATTATTAAAAATCAAGGTGTGATTAAAGGCAATAATAATGGTAATGTGTTTGCCAAGTACTTAAATATCTTCCTGTTTGGCTCAACGAAGGAGAGGGAAGGTTTTTTAATGGAATGGATGGAAAGGAAGTTAAGAAGACAGGAAGGAGGGAATGGATTTTAACAAAGGGAAAGTCTAAAATTATATTTTTCTCAATTGTAGTATTTAAAATGATATCAAATAAAGTAACGTTTGGTTTGTTTTTCAATTGTAGCACTTTTTTTTTTATTTGTTTACGTTCTTTATATATCGAGTAGTATACCTTAGGAGTTAACCCTTAATTTTAATATTAATTAAAGATTTTCCTACTCCTTTTTTATAAAGAACAAATGTGAAATGTGGATGCTCTGGTGAGATTAGACTAACTTTAAATTGTCAATCGATATCCATTGATCTATGTATACCTTTAATCTCAAAGAATTAGCATCAACTGGGAATCAAAAGGAGGAATAAAGCTTCCCTTTCAATTCCAATCAATTAAGCAAAATAAAATATTCAATTTTTGTTATGCTTATAAATTTTGCAAATAATGAACACAGCCTTAAACTAGTTAAGACCCTTTCTAGTGTTGTACATGTGTGTGTATGTCTGTAATCACATGGGAAACAGTCTTTGTGGTGATGAGTATTGTGTAGCACTTGGAAATCATGCGAACATCGACATGATAAAAGAAGATGATGAGAGTGAAGATAATTAGAGTTTTATGCTACATAAACACAGAGAGAGAGAGAGAGAGAATTAATTTGGATAACTTTCTGTATTCTATTATTTGTTCAAAAGTCTTACAAGCACTTCTGGTAAAGGTATATATATAGAATCTAACTGCCAATGAGTTTTAAACAACTGTACAACTTATCTTAATCCAAAGCTCACTAACTTGTAGTTAGTTGAGCTTACTCTATACTATCTCTATTAGCCCCCCGCAAGCTCATCTGTGGGTTATCAACAGTGAGCTTGGTTCGAAAGTCTTCAAATTTGGAAGGAGGAAGTGCTTTGGTGAGCACATCAGCACATTGTAGATGCCCAGGAACATGAACCACTTGCAGCTGCTTGTTCAGAACCTTTTCTCTTACAAAGAAGAGATCCAATTCCATATGTTTTGTGCAGGCATGAAGCACAGGATTATGAGTAAGAGAAATTGTACTCATGTTATCACAGTGAACAAGAGGACGGGTGAAGGTGACACCCAACTCAGTGAGGAGAGACTGTATCCAAAGGAGTTCAGATGTAGCAAGGGCCAAACTGCGATACTCAGCTTCAGTGCTGGATCTGGAGATGACTGGTTGTTTCTTGGCCCACCAAGAGATGAGATTACTGCCGAGAAAAACACAGGCACCAGAGGTAGAACATCTATCATCAGGGTCAAAACCCCAATCTGCATCACAAAAGGCTTGCAACTTGATGGGAAGCTGAGGGACAGGGTGCAAGATAAGCCCAAGAGATATGGTGCCTTTGAGATAACGCATTATTCTTTTGACAGCTTGCCAATGCGCCTCAAGAGGGTGAGACATGAACTGACATACTTTGTTAACAGAGAAACATATGTCAGGTCTAGTGATTGTAGCGTATGGAAGGGCACCAACAACTGACCTATAAAGGGTTGGGTCAGAGAAGGTATCAGAACCAGCTTTGGTAAGCTTGCAGCCAGCAAACATAGGTGTAGAAAGAGGTTTAGAGTCCAGCATATTGGTTTTAGAGAGTAAATCTCTAATGTATTTACCTTGAGAGAGCAACAAACAACCATTAGATTGAGGTTTGACTTCAATCCCAAGAAAATATTCCAAGTCACCAAGTTCTTTGAGAGAGAAGACCGAATTGAGTTTAGTGACCACTTGCTGAATAAAGGCAGAATCACTGCCAGTGAGAATAATGTCGTCAACATATATGAGCATATAGACAAGAGCTGTGCTGGAGGAGTAAACAAAGAGAGATGGATCACATTTACTAGGAACAAAACCAAATTGCAGCAATGTACCCTTGAGACGATCAAACCATGCCCTTGGTGCCTGCTTGAGGCCATATCTCTATTAAAGATGAAGGAGGATGCAGCAAGGTATGAACTATGATATACGACATATGAGTCAAGATGCACACTCATTCTTGATAAAAGTGTGACTATCGTGACCGTGTCAGCAGCATATTCCTCAAAGTCATTGACGACATATGGTTTGGAAAATGGTAGTTTGAATTATACATTGAAGGGTCTTGATCGACACCCTTCTTCAGCATTGTTTTATATGTTTGAACAAGTCTATAGAAGCGGGAACTGGATTAAGCTCGCGTGATGCCCTCATTGTGCTGGTGAATCTCAGAGACAGTCCAGTGAGATCTTGCCTAAAAACAACATAAATAAAAACAGTCTACCAGAAAACATGGATTGGTTGAGGTTGGCAATCTCTACACACACAATTAGCAAAATCAACACAGTTAGTGCAAGTTGGAACAATATCAGTCTGGACCGTCTAATTTACACCAGCCGTCACGATCATCCTCTCAACAAGTTTTAGCCATAAGAGATTTAAATTTTTCACCAAGTACACCACAACATGGTCCTTGAGAAAATAAGAGATTAGAGTTGATCGACAATAAAGACACCATTGGAAATGGAAATGGTAATAGAATTGAAGGGGATCAAAAATTTAAATTTTATATTCCTTTTAAATTTGTGAATAAAGTCCTAAATTAGATATCGGAGACAACGGTTGATGTAAGTGGACCTTGGTTTTAATTTATTTTCTCTAGTTATGTTGCGTCTAATAATCAAGAACCTAGAGGCCTGTCTCCCGAGAAGTCACTTGGTACTCGGTTCAAGACCCGGCACCGAGAGAAGAGAAGAAGAGGGAAAGAAGAAGAACCTGGGAAATCCAATGATCTTGTGGTCAATATGAAAATAAAGAAGTTGTAATAAATTAAGTATGTGTGCTGCATTTTTACGTGTATTATATGTGTGAGTGTGAGGAATATCATGAACTGTGTTTTAATCAATGCGTATACAGCTAAGTACAGATTGTATGATTTGAATACCTTGACTAATTTATCAATCCGTTGGGATGCCATTAAAGAAAATTTTACGAGTTAGGATCATCTTCATTTTCTCTCTAAATTAAATAGTTGGAACCACCAAATGTTTGTTTGCCAAAAGATATAATGGTAGTCTAGGTATGAAGAATCTTGAATCTTGAAAAGGGATCAATTTGGTACAATTGGTTCAAAAATATGAATTCGTAATAAAGTTAAATTCTATTTGTTGTAGTTATATGGTTTCTCTTGGAATTTCTTCTTCCTTGACCCCTTCTTGGTTTATTGATTGTGTAAAAAGAGATGTTGGGTATGATTCAATTTATTTCTGGAATGATATGTTGATTGGAAATGAGGGTTGAAAGATGCTTCTCCTCAACTTCATCAGGTGTGCGTAAATAAATGGGCTGGAAGTCTTGTTATCAACAATACTTTTCACAGAGGTGGCAAGCATTGCACACTCACTACAAGAAACTATCAATTTTCCTGCGGATTTTATTTTCCGCAGGACTACATGAGGATTTTCCTGCGGTTTTCTTTACACTGAAGACTTTTCCTGCGGATACTGTCGCCGCAAGAATATCCACAGGTAACTCTAACTTTTGCTCGAGAAACTCTTACTTGGTTACAGACCCAACACCTTATATTTAGGCACACTCACATAAACTAAAAAAATTAAAACAAAATTGATTTAGTCATATCAATTAATATCATTGAATTTCATTCTTTTAATTTCTTCTATTTTATGTGAGTCTGTCTAAATCATTTTGATTTGAACTTGTGATCATAAAAGACTTTCTCCTTTTGCTGAGGCTTTTACTGCCAAAGATTTTGAAGTGTTTTTGTCACTTTTCCTACGAATTTGTTTAATTTTTTTTTTCTGTTTTTAGTTTCTTCATGAAATTGAGAATTTCTAGTAGTGACATGAACCATTCTTCACAACCTTCCAAACCAATTTGTCTACCGTGACTAAGGGATAAAGCGAGCTTTCAAGAATCAATGGAGTAACATGTTGATCAGTTAGCTGAGGAAGTAGAGGTGCCTTCCATACCTTTGTGGTTTGGTCGATAAGATCGCTCACCTTCATGTGAGTCAATTGTGTGTAATCGGGGATGTTGGTTGATAATTAGATGCCATCAAATATCCAAGGTTCACCAAAAATTGTAATACTTGCTCCCGAACAAATATACCACCAGCACCATATTGCACCACTATTTTCGCACTAGAAATGGTTCGACATAACTCGGGTTGTGACCAATTTTCGATCCAATAAAATCATTGTTTAATAACATGCCTAATACTGGTTTTTTTTGAAGAAAAACAAACTTAACATAATCTATCTATTTGAATTGGTTTATTTGAGCTTATCAATTAACGTAAGTTTTGTAAGATTGTTTGGTGGAAATTATAACTCAAATGGGCAAAAACAATTTAACTTTATTTAATCTTTTGCTATAATAATATCTTATGAGGGGTAACCTTGGCAACTGGTAAAGTTGTTGTCATATGACTGAAAGGTCACGGGTTTAAGTCCTGGAAACAACCTATATCTTATACATAACAGCTTATCATGATAAGTGTTTATGTTATAAGCTGTAAATTATTTCTTTATCCAAACACAAGAAATAGAATTTGATCCTATTCTTTTATGTACTTTTTTCCTAATCGTATCGAATCATATATTTGATATTTTAAACGTGACAATGATCAAAATAAATCTATAGATTATCCTTTCTTTAAATTGAGATCATATCTATTCCAAAAAAAATAAAATAAGATGATAATATATCTTTTATTCTAAGATCTTATTCTCCCTTCTTGATCACTCAACTGTCAATAATAGGTTACTTCTCCTTTATATATTAAGTAGTATCATTTTAGAAAATGAAAACATTTTATATATGAAGTGTTATTTAGATTGTTTGGTGCACTTCAACTCACATTGTGGCTTCTTTCAAAATGAAAAATAAAAACTCACATTGTGGCTCTTCAGCCCCCCTTATTCGACATTTTTCGTCTTATCCATCTTTTGGATTGGAATGTCTCGTTGAAGCTTATTTATAAGGAGACTAACTCTTGTGCTAATTTCCTTGCCAACTTGGGTGGGTCACCATGGTTCTTTCTCTTAAGACGATTCTTCAATCTCTTTATTCATTTTTACCTCTAAAACTTCAATCTGATTTAATGCGGTTTAAATCCCTAGATTAGTTTAATTGATTTGAGTTAACGTTTAAAGAAGTTGGAGGTGCCAAGTTCAACCTCAGACGAATGAGAAAAATAAAAACCATAAGTCCTTAACAACTAATTACTAACTCTGATTGTTAAAAAAAAAATAACTCCTTTGGTTTCTCAACCCAAATCGTTGAGCTAGTGATCATTCGTGGACCAAAGGAAGAGACATATTAAAGGTATATGAAAAATAGGATAAAGAATTAGATACTATCTAATTACACTCACTTTGAGTCTGAGAATAAACGATTGCAATTTATAGTACTAAAAAATTACACTGTTTTATTGTATTATTGATATTGATGTGCTTTCTGGAAATTGGTGTGTTGTTTGTAGAAAAAAAATAGCGTTGCCGTGTAAGAGTTGTAGAGGGAAAGGGTTTTATATATGCAAATTATGCAGCGGGAATTCAACCATAGCTTGGTCTCCAATTTATGATCATGTTGCAATTAATCCCTGCGTTTGTCCTACTTGCGATGGAAACATGTTAGTTTAGTCTTTTTTTCATAATTCATTCTCTAATTTGATTATTTGGGTTCTCTTGTCTTGAAATTGAATTGCATGGAAATTCTAGTAATTGATAATGGTTTTGTTGCAGGGTTCAACGTTGTCTGAATTGTCTGGCTGGGAAAATTCACGGCAGAACATGTTAACCTTTTGGCTAGTCTACCGTTCAGTGAACGATAAAGCATGTAGCATTAGCCAATTTCATATTGGCTTTCGTTGATCAAATGCATTTTTTTTTATTCAAGTAGTTATATTAGTGGCATTTTGTATTAAAAAAATGAAAAATACACAGGTGGCGGCGTGCCACATCAATTAATGAAGTACCAACTAAGCGTTGACCTGATCATAATTTGCCAAACGGTCACTATTGCAAAGGGGCTAAATCTTAGGGGGACAAAATTTTCATTTTTTTTATAAGGGGGCCAAAATCGCAACATTGACAAACATAGGGGGTCAAAACTGTAGTTTAGCCTTTTTTAAAACAATTAAATAAGCTGCTGAAGAACAACGCTACCCTCTCAATTCCAATTTAATTTCAAGTGGAAGTCGGTGAGCCTGTTTTTGCTCAGCCGCGGAGGTCCATTTTGGGTGTTTAGGAGTTGAGATCTGGATTCCTTCTATGTTTTCACGACGAATTTCAGTTCTGGATTTCAATGGTAATGTTGTTCTTCTCCGACGATGCCTTATCGTGTGTCAGATTGTGTTGTTGTGGTAGATTTTTAAACGGTGGTGTCATCCTCTCCAAAGATTCCTTCTGTTATGGTGTTTTGCCTACTGCAAATCTGAGTCAAACATATCCTCCTTCACAGGTGGTGGTGGTTGCTTGTGATTCACGGTAAGCCCTTTTGTGTTCGTGACAGTGACGGCACCTCTGCAACACCCTATTTGCCTTTTGTTTTACTTGTTCATTTTGTCTAGAAAGATGATGATTGGTGGTGTTGTTCTGGCTCTTTGTTTGGTCTCTAAGGGTGTGGTTTTATTTAATTAGGAGCTGATTGCGGACGGGGTTGAAGATTTGGTGGTGGTGTTTCTTCATTCCCTAAGTGTTGTTTATGCGGTCCCTTTTCATGCAGTGGTGGTGCGGCGAGACTACGTCTCCATACTACCTTCTTCATCCCCTCTGTGTCATTTTTTCCTATCCATTTTCGCGATTTCCAGTCCGGTTTCATATGGTCTTGTTCACGATTGTTGGTGGTGATGGGGTGGTGATGGTGAGGAGACCTCGATCTATGGTGGTGAGGATTTGGTGATTTTGTGGTGGCGATGTGTGGGTATGTTGTGGTTGCTAACGGGATGGTCGAGATGGCGTTGATTTTGTTGTGGTGATGATAGTTGTGTTGTGAGATGGGTGGGGGAGGAAATGTAGCTGTTGAATTAAGCGGTGATTTATGGTGGTGGTAGTGGTGTGTTTTGGATGGGGTGGTTGTCGATAATATGGTCTCGGATCCATCGGAACACACGGTGGACATAAGGTGATTTAGATCGGGTGTAGACGTTGTTTAGGTAGGGAGGTGATGTGTAGGTGGATAGTGGTGAGCTTTTGGTGTTTTTGTTGTAGGCCGCCTCTGTGTTGGGTCCATATATGTCGTCACTAGCTCTCGCTTCATTTGGTTTGCTTTGCGTTTGGGTGCTTCTTTGAGCTAAACTTGTTTCCTTTTCTAACATGATTTTGTTTTACTCACTACCCATCCTATCTAACGCCTTACTGATTTGTGCTCTGGATTTTGGTGGGCCGATTAATTTTGTTTCGAGATCGGGAGCTAGTGTCTAACTGCAAGTGGTTCGACAGGTTATGGTGTCTTCTTCGATGGATCAGGGATGAGGGGTACCTTACTGATTTGTCTGTAGAATCTGGTGGACCGATCGCTTTTGATTCGATATCGGGAGTCAATTCTTTGATTCAAGTTTGCTTTGGTCTATTATGGTGTTTTTCTTTGGTGGACCGGGGGTAGAGAAGTGGTGGAAGCCGAAGGAGTGTTAGAATAAGACTTTTTGGGTGTAGCTTAATCATGGTGAGGTGAAGTGGATGTTTGATTTAAAGGGGTTTTTTTTTTTTTTTAGTGAGTAGCGGCGATGGTTGCTTATGGATTTTGTTTTTCAATGGTGGTTCGTGATGGAGTTTGTTTTAGACGATGAAATTGGTTTTGTGGTTCATGGGTGTTTAAGGTAGTTCTTAGGTGGGTGATGTGTGTAATTCGTGTCTTTATTGGTGTTTATTTTGGGTGTTCCGCCTATATACGGCGTCTTTGTAGTCTCTGATTTAGCGGTCTTTGTTCGTCTTAAGCAGAGACCGAGTTTTTACATACATTTTGCCGTTAAAAAAAACTATATTACAAATTTTTTATTATTAAGCGACGGAACGAGTATTTTTTTTCTCTTGTATATAAGGATGATCAAAATGAAAAGTGTTCTTCTCACCATCATTTTTGTTTGAAAACATCAGAAAAATACAAAAGTACCTTCTGCCAAAGGATATTTTTATATTTTCTTGGTATTTTGGAGCAAAAACGATGGTAAGAAGTGCATTTTCGATCAAAATGGTTGTTGTGAGTGGAGTATACGCCTATGGATCTATAACTATGGGCCGAATGTTTCAAATAAGCCCATTAGCTCTCGTTTGCTTTAATTGGTTGGCAAAATACACTCAAAATGATTTTTTTTATCCTTCCACAAAATTGAAGAATGCTTTGTGAATTTACTTCTGTTAGATTTTATATATTCAGTTACTTAATTCCCATTTTCTGATCAAGATTTTAATATATGACTTAGCCACTTGCATGTGATGAACTTCCTAGGTAATGAACGTTTGTTATTTTCTTTTTGTTTTAACAAAAGAATCTTGCTATGAAAAGCACACGTTAAGAAAAATTAATGATCATACCATATGAGTATTGTTATTTTAATCATTATACCTTATGAGTATTGTTATTACATGACTGAAGTGATAGGCATATTGTTTGTGTTTCATTTGACAAGATATTTAACGCTAATTTTATGGTGTACAAGTAAAATAGTGGTGAATCCGGCACTTTTTTTTTCTATTCGTATTGGATTAATAAATATCATCATATATCACTTGATATAACTATTAGTTTATTGATGTAGTAGTGGAAAGAAAAAAAAACCTTGTATGTGATACAACACCTATCTTATTTGTGCATTATAGGACTAGGTCTAGGTTTGACATCTAATGCTAACGAAATATTATTTTTGTATGGTTACAAGATCAAATATAAATCTTTTAGGCACATTCACAAAAACATTATTTCTACCTTTTATTCTTCTAATTAGTTAAAAAAAATATTCCAAAAATTCTACTTATTACTTTTTTCAAGTATGCCTAAGGCTTGTGACCATAATTTTGTGACTATAGATGACTTGTTTTTTATATAATATCCAACCATAGCAACATAATATCTCATGTTATAATGCATGACAATGCAACTAGTGATCATCCTCTAATTCAGATGCATTTGATTCCAATCTCTATCTCTAACATTAATTTTCAAACAAAGAGAATGCAAAATTTGCTAGTGAAAAACATAATTTACATAGCTTTTAGCCTTATTAACAAACCTAAGAAACCTTAATTGTCAACAACAAGCATATCTTGAGTTCTTGACTATTTAAAGCCAAGTGTTTAGGGCATTATATCACAAAAAAAGTGTTTAGGACACTATGATTCCATATGTAGGATTATACATAAGCAAAGCAAAGAAAAGGATTCCTAGATTGTGGCATTACTCATCATTCTTTTAATGCCTCACTTTGCTAGTTGCGACTTTTGCACTTTTCCATGGCTCTTGGTGCTGCATAAATCAGATGGATAATCATATACCAATATGAATTCTTTATTTTGATTTGATATTTGTGAATTTTATTTTTCAATGTTTAAATCCCCTTTTGACCTCTATGGTTTATCATATTACATCAATGATGCTTTAAGAGATATTTGAGACAGAGATTATCATATATGTGAGACTCACCTAATCCAATTGCTTCAGAACTTTTCATTATCCTTAACCTCTTGCAAGAGTCGATGAACATCCTAAACCAACAACAATAAAAACATTTAGAGTTAAATACTCACCATTTTGTTTTTTTCTATTATTGCTTTTCTCAGATGATAAAACAAAATAAGTAAGTTTAACCAGTGCTCTCAAGGCACCGGTTGGCAAGACACAACAAGATAATAACCTTTTCATAATTTAATTTCCATTATTAATTCACAACAACGTTATATATTTTAGGTTCAATTATTCGGTCGGTCCAAAAACTATTTGAAATTTTTTAAATAATTCTCTGAACTAAAAAAATTTAAAATGAGATTTTTGATCTTCTCAAAATTTGTAATTGAGTATTTGAGTTTTTATGGAGACCTAAACTTTCAAATAATCAAATTATATCAAAATTCATATATATATCTAGTTACATATTATTCAAAAGTTTATGGACTCAATCACAAGTTCATGAATCCATGTGAGACAAAATATGCACTTACTTCCATGGAACATCACCAACTAGCATCCAATCACCATCTTTATCTTCATAGGTGAGGACATATTCTGAGCCATGAAGGAGATCCATCAATCTACTTTCGCACACATTTCCTTGACCAAAAACTCCATGAGAGCCAAATTGACCTGCACTTTTCATTCATCAAAAACACCATCAAAATGAGTTACATGATGAACATTTATTAGTAAAAAATTATTTGACCTATTAATAGCACTCCTCTAAAAAAAATCTTAGCTCAAGGGAATCAACCACCCTTTAGTTATGCACGTTTTAAATAAAGGCCTAACAACCACAAACATCGGACACAACACTGATTCATTGACACAGTAATAATTTAAAAACCTCTTGATATTAGACACTGAAACATGTTGGACACGCATTCAATCTGAAGTTGTACCACATATATTGAGGCAACATAAGCCGCCTTTTACTCTAATTCTCCACGATATCAACGATCGCGACAACCCCGAGATTGTTATCTTAAAACCTAGTGCACAAGCAAAATGAGAAAGTAATTTCAAGTAATAAAAAATACTCACTGATTGTAAAACAACTAAACATCTTTTCTAGTGCAGAAGATAGTTCCTTGTAAGTGTGAAAATTTTTGAGATCCACTTTCCTCAAGTATGGAGCACCATCCATGCTCACTTTTATATAAAGGCATTCAGATTTGTCTTCTACATCATCAATATCATTCTTTTGAGATTGAGTGGCCATTGAATTCTTCCTGAAAGAACGGATTGGTGGCCATCCTACAACTTGTTCCCTAGATAAGAAATGAAGACAAAATTAAACTATAGGATTTGATTATAACTTCAAAATTTATTTGGATAAATAATTTAATTAAGGACTTATAGCATAAGTGCATATGTATAAGTTATTTCTACAACAAAAATTAAATAAAATCAATATTTTTGAGAGCTTATAGAATAACATGAAAACATTGTACGGAGTTGTGATAAGTTGTTTTGATAAGCTCTCCTAAATAATCTCACAAGTGCTTATGTAATAGATAAACTCAAACAAGAGGATCATTAACACTAGGCTAACATGAGATTAAAATTAACAAGATAAAAAGTAAAAAATCATTTAATCTTTCTCTCTATCATCTCATTTTCTTCTTACTTTTTAACACTTGGTTAGCACACACAAATATTAGAAAAATTTAGGGACAGTAAATCAACAATAAAAATGGTAAAATATTTTGACAAGTAAAACATGATATAACAAAAACTACTAAGAGCGCATTTTGATTGACTTATTTGAACTTATCTACAGACATAAGCATTTGAAAGCCTGTTTGGAAGAGTTTATGAAAAAAAACTTAAAACAAATTCATATGATATTTTCAGCTTATGGATAACCGCTTATGGTGCTTATTTTCATAAGCTCCCCAGAATAGTTTGTGAAAATAACTTATATAAAAGCATATTTATTTTCTTTTATCTTTGGTATTGAAATAACTTATACATAAGGACTTATATGATAATTACTTATACTATATCCAAACAAAGCCTAAAAATTTCATTTCTCTCAAACAACAATAAAGAAAAGAAAAATAGTAAAGCTAAAGAAAATAAAAGTACTTTGCAGCTGAACCAGAAATCTGAGACTTCTTCTTCTCATTCAAAGGATTTGAAGACTGTTGAATTTGATCTTTCGCAATAGAACCTTGTTGGTTGCAACTTCTTCTCATATCAATGGCATCTGAAAAACCTCTTTTTGCTCCTGAAACTAAACCCTTAAGCATGCATAAAGAGTATGCATTTTTTCCTTCAAGAAGATCATTATCTCTCTCTGGTGATTCAGAACCAGGTAAACCAAGTCTTAACTCAGTAGCCTTGAGGTTCAAGCCATTGTTACTTCTTTGAGAAAATTTCTCAGAACTTTCCATTGTAGTAATGGAAACTTTAACTTCAGTTCAAACTTCAGTTTACAAAACTACTTTAGTATAAAGAAAAACAATGATGAGAGAGAGAGAGAGAGAGAGAGAATTGAACAGTGGAAAAACAAAGAAGTTTGAAGTTTTGTTTTGATGAATAGAGAAGGTTCTGTCTGAGGTTTGTGTTCTGTTTGTTTTGTTTCTATATAAACTGAAAAAATCACTGTCTTCTGTTAAACATTGATAGTAATGGCATATCATTGTAACTTGTAAGTGGTGTAACAAAATAAAATGAAAAGGAGAAAATGGGAATATTGAATTTTAAGAATAAGGACCAAGGAGAATAGTAGATATGGTAAAAATAGAGTATATGGATTAGTTTTGGGTTAATTAGGTCCCCTAAATATATCAACATTTGATTTTAGTTCCCCTAAAATATTTCTTAGGTTTTTCGTCTCTCCAAAATATTTCATCCATTAAATTAATCCCTACTTTTTAGTCAACTCATGTCTAACCTTCATATTTTTTAATGAAATTTTTCAGAAATTGGTATAATATTATGACAATCTCTCAAAAAAAAAGAATTTTTTAAGAAAACAAAAATTAATTAAATATGAATTTTTATGTTTTTGGTGCTAAATAATTCATATTAAATTCATGTTTTGCTAAAAAATTCTATTTTTTTTTTAAATATTGTCATAATTTTCTACCCATTTCTGGAAAATTTCATTAAAAAATATGAAGGTTAGACATGAGTTAACTAAAAATTAGGGACTAATTTCATTGATGGAAAATTTTAGATGGACCAAAAACCTTATGAATATTTTATGGGGACTAAAATCAAATGTTGGTATATTTATGGGGACCATTTACTTATTTAACCAATTAGTTTTTTATTTATCTTTTTGTGTTAATATATATATATATAACATCTAAATTTTAGATAAAAAGTATATAATATTGGTTCATGTTGGACACCACCTGATGTAGGAGGTTTTCCATAGTACTATTATTTCAGCCGAACTTTAATCAGTTCTGTTTTATTTTCTGTTTTGGATTTTTGGTTGTTTCCTTGGTATTTAAACACTTCAGATGTAGCTAGACAATTTTTATTCATTCAATAAAATTTCAGAGAGTTTCCTCAATTTCTGCTGGATTCCGGAACTCTATTTTCACAGGTTTGTCGCTTGGAAACTTGTTTCTTTTTAATATAGGTGTAACGCTTGTTAACCTCCACTTTCAACTGTGCACCAACACACAACACCGACACATAGATTTAGATTTGTTATAAATTATAGATCGTCTTATCTCAATTTAACAATCGTTGAAGTGCTAACGGTGTGAATGTGTGGAATTGTTCACAAAAGCAAATCGGAATCCTTGAAATCATGTTAAATTTATTTTCCATTTTTTTTAACTTATTATCAATATCTATCTATTAGTATCAATATCATGTTAGTTCTTTGTGTATCTATTTAGGTGCTTCATAGAATATTTACTTTAAACTTTGAAGAAGAATGTGTGGTTTTTTCTTTTCAGATTTTATAATTTGTGTGATTCTTTTTTGTGGGCAATTCAGACAAACAACACAAAGTCCTTATCATACTTTTCCTTTTACATCCTTTCTCTTGTTATTTTTTATTTGGATATATGAAAATTTATACTGTTATTCTACTTTTCTGATTTTATTTTTGGATAATTTATTTAACTATAACAACTTAGATTAGTTTATTCGTGGCATTAGTAGAGAGATATATATATACACTAGTTTGAGACCCGTCCCCTGCACGGAAAATGTTTTTCCAAAAATTATTTTGTGTATATTAAATAATATATTAGTTTTGATGATTTTTTTTTTCTTTTTTTTCTTATATTAAGGACCCCGAGGAGGTAGATAAATAATACCTTAAAATTCTAGAAAAAAAGGAAACATTACAGTTAAAGAAGTCTTATTTTTATTTTGTCATTTTGTGTTCACCTAGAAGGTTTAGACATTTTGTCCCCTTCTTCTTTGTGTTACTATAAAAATAGATCAAACACACTATTTATTTTTTGACCCAAAAACTCAACCCTCTGATATGCGCATATGAAAGGGAAAATTAAAGCTAACTGAAAATACGAATTTTTTAAAATAATTTAGAAATAAAATCGAATTTTAAATAATTGTAACGGTAACTCATGTCAATTGATAAAAAGGAGGACTATGATTGTAGTCTAGCAAACCCATGTGCATTAATCGCGGGGCAAACCAGCGAACCAGTGTACGAAAATGAATCCATATAGTAAGAAAGGTTACATGTGATTGATTAAAGTACCAACCTGGGTCTAAAAATGGAAAATGATAAACCATGAATTTTGTTATAAAAAGAAATCAAACATGAATTATTTCAAATAGTAAGAAATTAACGTTAGTAGAAAAAAAATACAAACAATCAATTGGGAATAATAAATTGGTTTGATGGTAAGTTTGGTTCATGTCTCTTGTTGAAAATATTTTGTTTTGGAGAGGAGAATATGCACCATTAAAATCAAACAATGTAGATCAACTCTACATAATACATGCATCCATAACATAACAACCTAGTTAATTCAACTCTAATAAGTTCTAACAAATAAATGAAAAAGCATTAATCATGGGCACAATCAAATGAACCCGTCTACGAATATTAAACCATATAGCAGAAAGTTTATGTGTGGCCTATTAAAGCAAAAAACCGGGTCTAAAACTGAAAAATGAACCGATCATCAACATAAAAACGGTCCATATACCATCAACTACTTGAATTAGGTTGAAAATTAAATGTAGAATGAATTTGTTAAGTTAAATTTTTATTAAGCTATAAATAAGTAATAACTCTTTCTAAAAAAAGGTAATAAGATGCTCCATATAGTGCAATATTGAAGCAACACAATTACATAGGTGGTAAATGAACAGTTTTTACTCCAGTCATGTATTATAAATAATAAAGAGTGATGCGTCCTCCCGTTGCAGAAAAAATGCATAACAGATGTCAAGTTACAACAAAAAAGTTAAGACGATTATCAGTGTCATTTGTTGGGGGCACCGATGATTGTCATTTATTGGGGGCACCGTTGAAATAAAAAGCATTTAATTTACCAATAAATGACGATCATTGGTCAATCCTTGCATTAATATATCTTTTAAGTTGTATTAATATATGATTTTTTTTTTTTGAAGAAACATATGAAATTATGCATGATGTATATTATTATGTCTATATACACCATATTTCAAAGTTTCTAAATTACTAATATTAGTTGGTGATAGATGATCCTTTTTATTAGCGAATATCTCCATAATTTTTTTTAAGATATTAATATTGTAAAAACCACCGATGAATTGATCTGAGTGCTGAGATTTGTGTAAGAAAAAATATCGTCTCAGAGAGAACCTATCCTATGTAATTTATAGATTCTTCGACGAAGATTAGTCACTGTTAAATGACAGTAGAAACTTCCTACCTATAACATGGAAACCAAAATAAAAATGGTAATTCAAAACCATTAAAAACTTTTTTTGTTAACTGCATGTACTATTGATATATTTCAAGCTCAAACAACATTTTATTTGTTTGTTGGTTTTCACATTATATTTCAACGGATATCTCATACTTAAACTTATAATGAGAATAGTGTGATATGTAATGACATTTTTTTAATTTTTAATAGTATGTTTATATTATTTATTATTGATTATTTACATTTGTCAAAAAAGTTATTGATTAATTACAAACAACGGTAACTTTAATTCAAACGATTGCAACCAAAGTTCCTATTTGTAGATAGAATATTGAAGCAACAAAATTGCATAGGTCAATTAATTCAAACGACTGCAACCAAAGTTCCTATATATGCAACAATACGAAATAGAATATGAAAAAAAATCAATACATGTGGCAAATCCTATGGAAATACACAAATACCTTTTAAGTGAATTGATAAGTAATTCTTATATCAATTAACTTTTTTCTTTGATTCTATACATATAAGGATGATTCATACAAAATTAAGCTCATGATACATAAATGAATTGTAACGTATCCACAAATATATAATGGTTTACCCATGCAAATGAGGTTAGGAAAAAACCAATACATCTAATATTTAGTTTCATAACACATCAAAAAATTATGGCATATCAAAGTATAAGAATATGATAGCTAGTTTCACCCTTATGCATAGTAAAGGAGAGAAACCCTTTGCTTCAAAATCCCATACAAAAATAAAAAAACTTCTCCATACATTGCTGAGTATATTTTGATACTTTTAAAAGCTTGTATCAAATCAAGGATATTAATATACTTCTGAAAAAGAGACGGAAGAAACGATGTGGTGGAAAGTGCCTGCAAAATTAGCCTATTTATAGGACAATCACATATGTAGTTTTGTTAAGTCAACTTTTTTGTAGTAATTAGATTTTAATGAAAATGAATATGCTTTAAAATCACATCATGTGACAATTTCAAGTCTACACAATTCTCTCTCAATTATATTCTGCTACACAATTTTATAATATTTTTTGCTAATATTTTGCTGCACTTTTTTTCTTTAGAGTCATTTTCACCAATATTTTACTACGCGTTTTTCTAATAATTTTTACTAATATTTTTCTACATGTTTTTTGTTAGTCATTTTCATTAATAATTGGATTCATTCTAATTAATATTTCACGAATATTCTCTCCTTAATTTTTTGTTGTACCATATTCTTCTACACGTTTATTTGTAGGGTAATTTTTTTGTTCAAGTGACCCTCATGGATTCTTAACTATTTTTTCAAAGGATTATCAAGCATTCTTAGAATTACTATTTTTTGTTTGATCAAATAAAAAATAATTAACAAATTTAAATGACGACAGAGAAAAGCCAAATGGGAAATTTAATCTTGTCAATTAACATTGCCTTATATAATTAGTGTCGTGAAAATTGGAATTTTAATCATCATTTGCCAAGTGGCACAATGCATATGTGGAGAGCTTAATAGAAAAGAAGCATTTAATATAGGTCATGGTAAAACATTTGCAATTGTATATATTGTATATAATATATATATAGATATAGAGATAGATATTTATGGATGTAGTTTTAAGTAAGGAGATAATTATTTTGCTAAATAAATTAAACATTCTTTTTCTAATAAAATTAATTAAAATAAAATAAAAAATATGGTCAAATAAGTAGATATTTCATTTATTGATATTTTTTTTTTCACACGTCAAATAACCTTCCAACATTTTAACGTTCTACTTAGGTTACAAGCTTGCATTACCAAGTTTACCTTGATAATTTAATAGCTAGTGATTATACCATGTGTAGTAAAGTATCCACTATCGGAGTCAAGTACAAAGTTACTCTAAAATCCTACAAATATGTCATTAAACATTGCTCATGACTTAAGCATCTAAAACCATCCCCAATGAGGGGTACACTTTTAAGATTTGGTATCTATTAGGTACCCCGTTAGGGAGAACAAGTTTTTAGGGTCTTAAAAGACTTAAGGTCTCACTTAAAACATCAATCTTAAGTGGGACCCATGTTTTTTAAATATTAAAAAAGTGAAATATAATGTTATAAAGTTATTAATAGTTGATTAGTGTGGCACATTTAAGAAATTTGTGTGAGATGTTGGGTTGAAAGCATTGAATGCGTATTAGATACTATTGATGAAAAATTATAAATAAGTGATGTATACATATAGTTTCGTTAAGAATTAATACCCCATCAAAGGGCATCAAGAACCCTTAAAAGTACAACAATCTCGGGATAAAATCTTAATAAATAAATATAGAAAAAATCTTAAAAGTGAAAAAATATCCAATACTTTTAATGTGTGCCAAAAAAAAGTTAAGAGTAAGATGCGGTAGAGGCAGCGTTTGGATGAAGGTAACTGATGCTCAAAAAAGTTAAGCAAGGAATCGTAGGAAAGTGATAGAACAAACAGTGTCTTTTGAAAAGCCAAGTTTTCATGCGGTTGGGAAAATACTGACAACAAAGAAAAATTATTTTTACCAACAAAAAAGATTGTCATTGATTTATTATTAGCTCTTCGTACGTTGGTTTTGTTTGGACTCAATGAGAAAAATTATAAAATAAATAAAGAAAAATGAATTCTGACAAGAAGATCTACCAAGAAACAAAAATGATATTAGAATAGAAATAAGTGGGAAAGTGAGGTAAAAACACAAGGAAATTTTTGTGGGGTGAAAAGGATATAACACTTGAACTCGTGTTTGTACTTCATGGCTTGTAGTATTATTGGTTTGTACATCCCTAACTCGTTTATCTTTGTGGATTGTATATTTTAGACTTAATAAAGAACACCGTGTTTGGTCTTATAAGTCCTAGTTCAACTCACAAAAAATGTTAAAACAGTTAGGTTGGACGTCATGATCGGGTTCGAATTCTGACACCTCCACTTATGTAGATATGTTTACGATGGTTTTTTCATTTCGTCTACCTGCCAAAAAAAACACCATGTTTGAATTTTCGCTATGAAAGCATACACATTTAGTGTCTCATATATAGTTTTTTTTAACTAGGATCATCTTTAGCGATAGAACCTATAATTGATTATGCCAAAAGCGGCTTTTAGCGAAACGTCTCTGAAAAGTAGAAGTTAATAGTTCACTCTCATCCTTACGGGCTATATACAATGGCATGATTAGAGGTAGGGATGAGAATAGGCTAGGTCGAGCTATGCTTTGCAAGGCCTAAGTCTGGCCTGCCATATTTTTTTAAAGTCTAAGCCTGACTTGCGGCATGTCATAGGCCAATTTTTTAGGCCTGAGCCTGGCCTTCTGAAAGCCTGATACAACCTGTTAGCCTGTTTAAAAGCCTACATCTTATGAACATCTCTAAATAAGCAATGTGATCTAAGTTTGAATGGACTAGCGAACTAATAGTTCAATTAGATTAAACTCTCTTTTGATAATCAACACGAGGTTTTAGGGAATTCGACTATATATTGTATCATATTTTTATTCTAGTTTATAATAATACATTTATATATGCAAAAAAATTAATGTATACTAATAAAGCTTAAATTATTGAAAAAGTTTACAAATTTCTATTTTAATTCAAAGTACAAAATATAATATAATAATAAATAATATTATTCATATTACTTAAATAGATCAGCCTAATAGACTTAAGAGCCTTTTTGAGAGGCCTGTAGTTAACCTTTTAAGCTAAATAGGCTTAAAAAAAGCTTAGGCCTTCTCTATTTAAGAAAAAAGTCTGGTTTGACCTACCTATCGTAGGCTAGGCCGAAAGCCATGTAGGTCGGTCTGTCCTATTCACATCCCTAATTATAAAACATGAATGATGCATGTTTTAATTTTTGGAAGAATTTATGCATGGTTGGTTGATTATTATATCATTGACAATACGTTATGGTAATTACAACTTCAAAATTTTGTCATATACAACTTAACTAGACACAATTTGTAAATTCACAGCACTTTTTCTCAGCTTTGTACTTTTTTAAAAAAGTTTTATTCCAATTTTGTCGTGACCTCCCTAAATTAAAAGTCAGGCTCATCCCTTCTTTTTGCTCTATTGACCTCGAACACAGGTTACCTTGGATACGAAGATACTAATGATTTTCACATTAAAAGGAGAGCAACTTTTACTTCTTATTGTAAATTGCAATCCAATGTATCTACACAGAAAAGCGCAGATTTATTTCTTGAGAGGTTAAAATTTATTTAAGAGGTTGACCTCTTTCGATATAGGATAGTATTTCGTACACATTGGACATTGTTCAAGCCTGTGATCAGATGGTTAAGAGACCTAGTTAATCATTTTTCATTTGTATCACACTATGTTTATCAAGCTATACTTTTACATGGTTATAGCTATTTTGTTTTAATACTCTTGAAAAAGCTCATTTTCTGATATTTTTCAATACTAAAAAGGGTGTCTATACAGATCTAATCTAAATGTAGACCTTAATTACTATTGTTGGTAAATTTTAATATAAATAGTATATTTGTTCTCTATTTTTTGTTATAATTGGTATGAAATTTACTTTTTACTAAAAAGCAAGATAGAAGAAGGGCAACTATAAAACTTAGGTCATTGAGAGAGTATCAAAAGGAGAGAAGAGTGACTTCATCGATTTTCTTCACCTAATGTTGGTCGTTGTTTTGCCTCTTATAACATGCTGAATGAGTATTTTATGTTAATCTTTCATCTCATAAACTCCTTCATTTGTAAATCACATGTCATGTGCCCATTAAATTCCTCAAATTCGGTTATTGACACCTTGTCTAGATTATCTTTTGCATTCATATAACATTGACATAATAATGCTAAGGGAAGTTGCTGGTGTGTATCATATTGTAGGATTGAAGTTAAGCCTACATGTCATTCTAGAGATGGGGCTGAACTTAATCAACGTAGTTGATAGACTTATTCATTAATCGGTGTATTGTGGTTGATAATTAAGTTAGTTTATGTGCATTTCATTATGCTATGTGTCTAGATCTATGTAGTACTATGTGAGCATATAAAAAATATCTTCGGTGTTCGTGAACCCCATGACTTGTTGTAGTACCAACTAAACCAAAAAAAGAAAAAAAAGATCCCGTTATCTCTTGAGGCTTGTCTGGCTCTAGCCCAACAAATTACCAACTAAAGGCTAAAGCAATAGAATGATACAATGGAAAGGCATGATGAGAAATGGAAAATTAATTCATCAAGTTCAACACAAGCTGGCTTGCAGTAAAGTAGCAATGCGTGGGCAGCTTAAAGAAGTAATGAATTTGAAACACGAGGCCAAAGACACGGGACCATTCTCATAACTATTATGTGTACAACATTAAACCCCAAAACCACCTACTTTCTTATCCATGAATAAATACTCTATTTATATGCATAATGCTAGCATGTATCTTCCGAATACACTCTAAAGGACTATAAGGCTGACACAAGAGTCAAGCAATTCAAGTTAGGGTTTATGATCTTAAAATTTTGGATAAAAAGGTCTCAAAAAATATCAATTTAGTTATAAATGTATAATATAAGAATTAAATCGTAGATGTTTTTCCAACTTAGTTGGTCAGGATAAGTGTCTCATTTCTTACTTGTTCTAGGTTCAACTCTTAAACTCAAAAAAATTGACTTTTTTTATTTTATTTCAAAAGGCATAATTATAAGGGTTAAATATGTTTTTGGTCCCTACATTTTGTCCTCCTTTGACAAATAGTCCTTACATTTCAATAAATGTTTTTAAAATCCCTAAATTTTTCCTACGTTAGCACAAATAGTCCCTACTGTCAAATAATTAATGAGAAGCTGACGTGGCAGCTAGTGGACCCCATTCTTTTAAGGGTTAAATATGTTTTTGGTCCTTATATTTTGCGTGACTTTGAAGAATAGTCCTTACATTTCAATAAATGATTTTAAAATCCCTACATTTTTCCACCGCTAACAAAATTGGTCCTTGTCATCCATTTTCGCTGACCGGACAAACGGAACATGCCACATAGATGCCATCAAAGACATTTTAGTAATTTCCAATAAAGTGCAGGGGGATAATTGATTTTTCAACTGAACATTCTCTCTCATCTTCATCCTCTCTCCACGTTTTCTCTTTTTCTCCGCAACCACCATCAACCTCACACACCCATCCTCAACCATCACCGTCCTCTCCACCACCAATTTGCTCATATTTGTTCTCTCTCTCTTGTCGCTGCTGGCGACATCCTTTTCTCCCTCACACTGTGAGGACCAGATCGCAGTTAAAGTTGGAATTTTTGTGAGTAAAGTTTTTGGTAAAGGTGAATTATGCCCCTGTACTTTATTGGAAATTACTAAAATATCCTTGGTGGCATCTATGTGGCATGTTCAGTTTGTCTGGTCAGTGAAAATAGACGACAAGGACCAATATTGTTAACGGTGGAAAAACGTAGGGATTTTAAAAACATTTATTGAAATGTAAGGACTATTTTTCAAAGTCACGCAAAATATGAGGACTAAAAACATATTTAACCCTTAAAAAAATGGGGTCCACTAGCTGTCACGTCAGCTCGTTAATTATTTGACAGCAGGGACTATTTGTGCTAACGGAGGAAAAATGTAGGGATTTTAAAAACATTTATTGAAATGTAAGGACTATTTATCAAATGAGGGCAAAATGTAGGGACCAAAAACATATTTAACCTTAATTATAAAATTTGTTTTATGTCTCTAAACATATCGATTCAGTCCTGAGGAACTATACATAGTCGACAGAGACCATACCCCAAATTTAGGTTTGGGTTTGACAAGGGGAAAGGCCTCGAAACCCTAAAAGATGGACATTATTTATAGAAGAGTATACAATATGCATTTCCCAAATACTAAGTTACCATTATGGCGGAAACGGGCTAGGCCGGGCCGGGCTTTGTAAGACCTAAGTCTGACATACTTTAAAAATTATAGGCCCGAGTCTGATTTATTATCCGTCATAGGTTCATTTTTAAGGTCTAACCTAACCTTTTTTAAAGGTCTGATGAAGCCTGAAAGCCTATTTAAAACTAAAGAAAGAATATTCGAAATAGACCATACCCCAAATTTAGGTTTGGGTTTGACAAGGGGAAAGGTCTCGAAACCCAAAAAAATGGACGTTATTTATAGAAGACTATATATCATATGCATTTCCCAAATATTAAGTTACCATTAGGGATGAAAATGGGGTAGGCCGAGCCGAGCTTTGTAAGGCCTAAGCCTAGATTATAGGCTTGAGCCTGACCCATTACCCGTCATAGGTTCACTTTCAAGGTTTGATTTGACCTTTTAAAGATCTGATAAAGCTTGAAAGCCTATTTAAAAGTCTAATTTACACTAAGACCTAACAACACGTATAAGACTACTACTAAATAGGCCAAAACTTATAAAGACCTAAAACACATGAATATATATGCTATTAAATAACTAAATCTTACGAATGTTTAATCACATTAATATATCTACTACTAAATAACCAACTCATATGAAGGCGTGAGTTTATGAAAGAAAAAACTTTAACAATATCAATAATGGAAGATATTTTATATTTAAAAAACTTAATGGGCCGGTCTGACAGACTTAATAGGCTTTTTTGTAAGCCTTAGTCTAACCTGTGTTATTAAATATGCTTTATAAAAAGCTAGAGTCTGTCATTTTTATTAAACGAGTTGGGCCGAATTAAACTTTAAATAAGCTAAGTCGTAAGCCCCTGTTAGACAGCCTGACATATTCTCACCCTTAGTTATCGTCCACAATTAAGCCAATTAATGAGACGCTTGATTTGTGTCGGACGTCGGTGACCTAAATGCTAAACTTTTGTTAATTTATGAGACCTTGATTTGTATTCAAACACAAATTATATTACATATAACATATTCGCTTTTAGACACTAATCAATTAATCGGAAGGGTCATGTTAACCAGTGCCCCGGGGGCCCTGGTTAAGGAAGCCAAAATAGACACTTTTTAAACTTTTAATGCATTGATTACACAACTTTCAATGCAAATATTACTATATTTGCTTCCTTAACAAGTGCCCCCAGAACACTAGTTAACATTTTCTTAATCGAAAAAACAAAGTAATTTTACAAATTTATTAATTAAAAAGTAAACAAAGTACTCCATCTGTCTCTAAATAATAGTCGTTTAAGGTTTATGCACGATTGTTAAGGAAATGATTAATTGTGTTGATTTTGATGGTAACGTTAGTATCATTTACTAAACCACCTTTATTAATTGTGGTTAGTGGAGTAGTTAAATTAGTTGGAATTTAATAAATAAGGGTATAATAATGGAAAAAAAATAATAAATGTTGCATTGGTATTGTAAAGTGACAATTATTTTGAGAAAAAGAAAAATGGGTAAAGAGACAATAATTGTGAGACGGGGGAGTATGTTTGGTTCAGCTTTGGATAGAATTGATTATGATAGAATTAATTTTGATATAATTGATTATGATAGAATTGATTTATGTTTGGATTCAACAATGTAGAATTGATTAAATAGAATGAATGTTGTTTAGATAGTTTTGAACAAAATTGCTTTTGAATGTATAATTACTAAAATGAGCATAGCTAAATATAAATAAATGGACATAGTTGAATGTATATGTAGATCAATACTAAATGTAGATATATTATTCAATTTAAATAATTTTTTTGTATTTTAATTTAAAATATAATAAATATGATCATTAAACCAATTTTTTCCTTACAAAATATTTGTTCTATGTATTTTATATTTTTTGATAAAATATATTAAATTAAATAATAATAGAGATGGTTGCAAAAAATGATAAAATATAGCGTAAAAGAAAAAATACAAAAAAACCGTAAATTAAAATAAAAAACTTAGTAACTTATGACCATAAATATTTTCTGGAGCTAATTTGGTTCGTTAATTTTTTTTTAATTAAATTTGGTTCATCAAATTAAATACAAACCAAAAAGAAGGAGAATTGATGAAGGACAATAAAGGAAAATAATAAGTTGTAGTAATTAAAATATAAAATTTAACGGAGAATTGATTCTAGTTAACTCAAAAGGTAGGAATTGTAACTTCAACCAGAATTGATTTTGGAAAAGAGAATTGCTTTTGTAAACCAGACATGTGACCAATTGCTTTTTTCAATTCTGAGGATGTAGAATTGATTCTGGACTAAGAAGAAGTTGAACCAAACAAGCACGAAGTACTATTGCTATTTAAACAATCATCAACCTTTCCATTTTGGTATTCAAAATCTATTTTACCGTTTGAATTCTCCTCGATCAAAGCAATTCGCCTTTTCAAGGAAGACGGCAGTGTTTATAACCATGCTTAGGGCATCTTTTTTTGTGAGCTGTAGATAGCTGTAAGTGTAAATTATTGTGGACATGATTTCCCTCTACAGAAAAATCTCTTTAGCTTTACTGCTTTTGAATCCAAACATGGCATATGCATTGCATTGCGTTGGGATCAAACTTTCTCGATTGAGGGGTTAAAACCCCGCAAAACCCTCAAAGTGAAAGGGAAGTCTGCTCCACATTTTTATGTCACAGCTGGCTCCAATAAGTATAACTATTACTTCTACCAATGTGACTGTGACGTAACTTCTTTTTCATCATCATTTTATTCTCACTTTCTAGTAACAAAACTTTGCCTTTTGAGTTGTGAGGTTTTAAGAGTTCCATGTCCAAACAGATCATATACTAGTACAACTTTTTTAGATGATTATTTTTGAAAAAAAATTCAGTACATCAATTTTATAAATAAAAAATATTATTTCAAAATTAATTTTTAATTTTTTGAAAAAATAAGTTGGTATAATTTCTAAAACAGAATTTTTGCAATGAGTTCTTTAACATATATCTAGATTAAATTAATTGAAAACTTTAATTAATGTGCATGCATGACATGCATAGCCAGCTTTTTTTTGTTGCGACTAAGAGTGGCAACAATCATAGACTCACATTATAGATTAGTAGTATAGTTCAAGCCTCTTAAGACTAATCCATATATAGCAATCTAGAAAGAATTTGTAAACACATGCAACTAACATCTGATCCACTGCAAAAAGAAATTAAACATAAAAATCACATTATTTGCACAACATAATAAATAAGGTACAAACAAGAGTTTCACATTCATTCATATTCTATATAATATTAAAGATTAAAAAAATAGTAACCTCTAATCCTCGTATATACATAAAAATCTCATAAATTCACATTAGTGTACATGGTTAACTAATAATTACTTATACCAGCTTTGACTCATGTTGCAAAAGAAATGCCCCACATCTTAGCATCAAACGTAAACTTGTCGTTTACACACGTGTATCATCATGAACCGTTAGATCTCATCATCACTAAGATGATCACTGACCACACAAATCAGATATTTTTTCCCCTCCGTACAAAAAAATCAAACCTACTCAACCACTACCGACACACGATAAACCACAATACACCAGTCCGTACACAACCATTTCCCTTTTCTACTTCGCTAATCTGCTACAATCAGCTTTACCAAACCCCACCCTACGCCTCACAAGATCAAATTCCACCCATAGATTCTGTTGATGGAAATTCCCAATAATATTACTTGCAGCACCTAATTTATCGGAACTTCCAATCCCAATACAGTGGACCCCACCACCCACGTCCGCAAGTACTCTTTCTTTTGGAATCACAACCTCCACACCTCTTTCAAATTCAAACACCATCTCACCTATCAGCCGTCCGATCTCAACTGCTTTTACACTGTCAAAACACATGTCAGCTACTCCACCGTACACGTAACCCTTCTTTAGTCTGGGCCCCACAGCTCTAACTACTTGATCCCGCACTTTATCATAAGCTTCACTAACTAAATAAGTGAATTCTGATCCGGAATCAATCATGGTTTGACCTGACCCGCCAGCGTCCGCACGGAAAACTGCCGGTGAGATGTTTAATTTTTTGCCGGCAATTCTTATCCCGACCATTGGGATTGTATAAGCCAAGGGGTCAAAATTCGGCATGCGTTGACGTGAAGAAGTCATCATGCCGACATACTTAAACCCCTTGGAACTCGGGTTGTTACCGAGATAAAACGATCCGGTTGGAGTAAAACCGGGTCGAGTTTGACGTGGAGGTACACAATAGGAGAATTTAGTAATTTTGGATTGTTTAGCAAAGGATAAACGACCAAGATTCATTCCTAAAATACCCCTAGGGTCAGTAGATTCTGTAGCACAGCCCAAGATTAAAGGAGGGGTAGAAACGGAACGTGAAAATGTGAATTTTTCTCTGACGAGATTACCCTCAGCATAAGTGCCGTCTGCGTAAAAATAGGAATAGTGGCAGAGACGGTTTTGGTCACAAGAAGTTGGGAGGGTAAAATCGGGAATTCGTGGTTTACAGAGAGGGTGAGTACAAGGGAGGATAGAGAAAGTTGAAGAGAGAGAAGGATCAAAGGATGCTGTTGGAGGTTGTTTTTTGTGACACTGAATCCATGAAAGTTGGCTACCTGTGTCCAACACCATTGGTTGAGTCTGAGGTGGTGTTCCAATGGGGAGGTTAATGATAAGAGCCATTGAATATTTGAATGAGAATTTGTAGTTATAAGAAGGTGTTGTTGTTGTTTTGTTTTGTGGGTTGTTTGGTTTTTTTGTAGTTGAAAATAGTTGAGATGTGTATAGCATTTTTGTGGTTGTGTCGTTGGAAAGAGAGAGTGATGTTAAAGGAAAAGATAGTGAGAGTGTGTTTGTTTTTGTTTTAGTTGAGTTTGTTTGTTGAGAAGGGTTGATAGAGAAGAAGAGAACAAAGAGAAAGATATACATTTTGTTTTTGTTGTTGTTGCAATGTTGGAACAATAACATGGTTATTATAGAGAGAGAATGAGTGTGTTTTTTTTGAAGTGGTTAAGGTTTTGGTTGTGTTTTTTTGAGGGGTTGAGGTTTTGGTTGTGTTGTGTTGGGCTGTGATTTATATAAGGGAAAAAGTAAGTAGGAAAAAAAGTGGAGTGGAATGGGGAGGAAAGAAAAGAGAGGAAGGAAACAAAAGAAGACGCGTTTTGTTCGGTTGGGGGGTGGGGTGGGGGGGATCATATTATTCTTTAGCAAAGACATAAACACAGATCTCTACACATCTTGTGATCATACCTTATTCAATTTGGAAGGTGTGTCTTAGTTAATGATTTTGTAATTTCATTTATGTGAATGGCCATGTGTCGTATGATTCTGTCCCTTTCTTCACAGCTTGCTACCCTACTTCATTCCGGTCAAAATTACATCGGCGGTCCTTTAAGTTTGACCTTTAAATCATCTATGTTTTTTTTTTTGAATCGGCAAATATTATTAAACGTCATCCCCGCAAGACGTAAGGTATGAACGAAATAAGATACAAATGGTGCCGCATATAGACGGTACACTATAACCACCTAAAAACACCCTGAAAATAAACCCACTAAAATACATCACCTATGTGAACCACAAATTTTATTTCACAGTTAGAACGAAACAACTTTCGGATATGCATTCATCATACATCAAACTATAGATAAACAACTCAATATTTTTGGTTTGTTGATTTGAAATATTGCTCTATTGTTGCAAAATATTAGGTACTTTGATTATTAGGTTTTTAGAATTAGTGAATTAGGAATTTAAATTTAAAATTAAGAAATTTTAATTTAAGAAAGTTAATGAGAGCGAAAATTGATGGATTTGACTTTTTTTTTTTGTGGTATCCGGGGTTCGAATCCCAAACTTTGAATAAATTATGCATTATTCTTATCAACGGAGCTAAGCTTATGAATACAGATTTGACATGTCGATGTGAATCATTTCAAAATTAAGTTATCACGCGTTTTTTTTAACCAAACTTGTTAAAAAGATAATCAATGCAATCCAAAAGTAACAAAGGGCGCTGATTAAAAAAATTAAGACTAATCCATGAAAATTGTCAAACTTAAAGGACCATATACATGATTTTTTCTTTTATTATACTATCATGTTTTGTTGTGTTTTTCATATAGTAGCGATGAAACCGAACCCTAATACTTTAAAGTTAAGTATTGCAAGTTTAACTGATGTCCCAACTTATCTAATACTCCCTCCATTTCTAAACATAAGCAAAATTCAATTTTTAGATTCATTCATTTAATGATGTATGTAATTCATAATATGGACCACATACATCATTAAATGAATGAAGTTAAAAAGTCAATTTTACTTATGTTTAAAAACGGATGTAGTATCTCTTTATTTGTTATTATCTGAACTCACGAGACCATATTTTTTTCATTTATACACTTCATATGTAAATGAATATATAGTACTGCATTGAAAGGAGTAAATAAAGATTTTTTTTCTTTGAAATTTTAATCATCACTCAAACCATGTCTTTTATTTTTATAATACCATTAGCAATTTAGTTCTTGAAATTGTAACAAGTTGATCAAAAAGGTCATTTTTTTACCCATAAACAATGACTTCATTTTATCAATATTAAAGGAGTAAATACATGTAGACATATAAAGGTTGAGGGCTGGCTACTATTACTAATATATGAACTATCACATTGACTTTCTTCTTAGAGAACTTAACATGAGAATTGTTAGACTGATAGTTACAGTTTCAGGAATGAAATTGCATATAGAAACAATTTAATAAATTTAAAACTTTAATTTGGAATATGTACGTGTTCGGTTTCAAATGGAAATGTTTGTTGCTTGACATGTTCAGTCTTTTGTCAAATTTCTAAACACTAGAGGAAATACAATGTATCTACACATGCTTTTTATCAGTTAGCAACGGCGTTGCATTTAATATTGTCTTTGAATAAATCTTTTTTTTTTGTCAAGAGAATAAATCATATATATTTGTTGCTGCATCAATTGCTCATACATGTAAGTGTAATATATAAAATTTGATGTGGTTATGTTGTCTATTTTGTATAGATTAATATATTCTGCTGATGGATTTTTCCTATCACTAAAAGACATTTTTTTGGTTATATAGTAATAAAATTGTAGACCCTGATCACCCTATTATTGCCTTTACAAAACTCACAAATTACAAATAACTAATATATATATAATTGTATATGCAGGTGGAAATTTGAAGAGAGTCTAAGTAATAATAAAATAAAATTATAAAGGAAAAAACTTACAATGAAAAAAAAAAGATAAAGCATGTTTAATCAATTTGAAAAAAAAAATCATTTATTTTATATTAATAGTTTTAAAAACAAATCTCATTTTTTATATTTTAAAGTAAAATAAGGTGAACTTTTTTTTTTGTTATCATTTGGTTCGTCTAGGAACAGACCCTAGTAATCTAGAGTTCAGTCGGAAGGCAAGTGAAACTTGACCAATAATTATTACATATAAGAATCGAACTTGGGTTCTCTTGAATGATTTGAAAAATAAGGTGAACTTTTATAATTATTGTTTGGGTAAATTGAAAGTTACCACGTTACATAAAGAAATTGAGGTAAAAAGTAATTTATAAACAACCAACAATAAATTGATCAAAGTGACAAGGGACTTGGGACCTTTAAGCAAGTGATCACGGGTTTGACTTCTAGTTTTTACGTATGAAAAAAATCCACTAGAAGGGGAAACCCAACTGTCTAACTGATTATCCGACAAAGATTAATCAATGATAAGCCGAAGTGAAAAATTCATTCCAATATCACAACAACCCATAAAACAACATTCAAACATCCTCAAACAAACTAGACGTCTTTTTATAAAAGTAAAACTCCGAAGGGGCACACAATATTTAAAGTGGACTACAATTCATCGAAAAATACAGTGTGTAGACTTGATGTCCGAATAATCTATTAATAAAAATATAAAATTGTAAAATCATATTCAGCCTAAAGTTATTATGTCCTTATCCATAAATTAAGATAATGAGTAGAAGATAGACAAATCACATGGCATGTAAAACAAATAGACTTGTTTTTTTACCAAACAATAGACTTTTGTTAATTAGCGACAATGACATATACTGCCACATTATTATTTCAGACCTTTGTCCATGGTACAAATACAATATATTACGAGGATTATTAAGGATACATTGATTCATTTTGATTTTAGGTTAAAAAATGAGAATGAATGACCCATGATCCATCTCACATTGTAAAAGTGGGAGCATATATTAGTGCATGCGCGTAGGTATATATACAATACATTGTCGTGAAATCCAATGACAATGGGTTAGTAAGATTTTGGTGAAACCTTTAGACTAGAGAGTGTGATTTGGTTAGGTGCAAGTGGGAGATTGTTTGATGTTGTAATGTAGTCAACTACTCTACACAGCTGGTGCCAAGCTTGAAAGAAGAAGAAGAAGCCGTAATAGACCATTTATTTATCATTGGGGATGTTCAAAACTGGTGGAAAATGACATAAATTCGAGTGGTAACCCCACAGCCATAGATTTTTCAATTTGGTCTCTGGTCAAATAAGCGCACGGTCTAGAAAACAACCGTAGTTTCTTACTTTCAAATTTCAATTATTACTCATTTGTTACTTTTTACTAGGTTACATATATCTAACATCTCAAACGACTTTAAAGGTTTTCGACGGATCTCACAAACTAATATAGATTTTTCAGCTTGTTTTATTCCCACTCGCATGTTTTCTGTGATAGTTTGTAACGACCCAATTTCAGGTCATGACCATATATACTTTTGGCCTATATTGTTTAATCAAATTTTGATCTTAGTCTTTAAGCAAAAGAATGTTCTCGTTTTACTCTTATAATATTATATTCCATTACTTTTGATCTTTAATTTTTACTTGACATTTAAAAACGTTGACGTGGTTAGAATCTCGTGAATGAACCTCTACCGTTCATGTAAGTGACTTGACTCGTCATTTTTTAATTTGATTCATCGATAAAAAGGTTAAAAGAAGACATTTGACAAGGGACCAAAATCATTCAAAAACAGGGATAGGGACTAAGAATTTTTCCAGAATTTTAAACTATTGGGAATGAAGAACACATGGTAAACAATTTTTTGTATTTTATTCTATTTCAATTTGTTATGTTCCAATTTTTGGGTTTATCATTTTCATGATAAAGTTTCAATTTTCGTGCTTTTGAGTTTGAATTTTTCTGGATTTTTAGGTTTAACAATGAAGAGGATGAACATGGTCTTGAAAAGATGAACAAAAATGTTTTTTATTTCAAATTTAGTCCTCTTCCTTTTTTTAAATGATTTTGATTTTTGTCCCTAAACAATAGTCTTCTTTTTTTATTGATGAGTTCGATAAAAAAAAAATGGAGTCAATATCATTTACACATCATCATTTTTGAATGACATAAAAACAAAGGACCAAAAGTAGGGAAATTTGATATTACATGGATAAAATGAGAGGGCTTTGTTCCGGCGACCCTTAGTGGGAAGAAGATTCGGGGTGTTGGAATTGGTGGTGGAAGGTGAGGAGAAGAAGAAATGTTGAAGCATGAACGAAGAAGGGTTGGAACATGAACAAAGTGAAACGCAA
>Ga0228710_1001610_pt1 | contig 34241 bp, 27 predicted proteins | sample MedpolnodulmetaG_FD_177995 | JGI IMG/M metagenome (GOLD analysis project Ga0228710, IMG submission 177995) | Root nodule microbial communities from Medicago polymorpha collected in Santa Monica, California, United States - pink nodules | ecosystem: Host-associated > Plants > Roots > Nodule... | reverse complement strand
TACCAAACTCATAATGCGACAGCGGAGGGTTAGTATTTGTTAATTCATCATCACAAATATCAATTCATAATGCGACAGCGGAGCTTTGATATTGGAACAAGTGAAATTAGACAAGGGTTGCGAAACAAGAGAATAGTCTAGCAAACCTTGAGACATATAAAGTTTCGTTCTTCAAGGATTCTAATTGCAATCAACCATGAGAATAGGCGTGGTTGCTAGAGGAACACACTCACTAACTTCGAAAGAAGCTTTGATACGCTTAAGAGAAACTTGTCTTTAAAAAGTAGGTCGAATATAAAGTTTAGGTTTAGGGTTTGTTTTGTGAAGGATTTGTCATCTAGATGAACCAATAATCCCAAGACGCTTTTATTTTTTATTAGTTTCTTTTAATCAAAAATCCAAACTTTTTAAACTTTGAAACTTTCATCTAATCATTATTAAAAGTTAATTGAATTCATAACTTCCTGTCGGAATGATACTCTTTTTACTACTTCGGTAGAACCGTGCACTTGCGGTTTTATTCATCAGGAATCAAATTTTGAATTTGAATTGAGTGAAGCTTGTGTCATAGCAGGGTTGTTCAGACATGGTGTTTGTCTCATAGCTGAAGTTTGTTCACTTTGAGAGTTTGGTTTGAAATTTCCAGCGTGAGAATAGGGAAAAAGCATCCATTTTCAGGTTTTTGCAATTAATGCCTGGAAAGAAGAAAAAAAAAGGTGTAAAAGGGTTTTACTTCTTGTGTTGGGTTGGGTGTATTGGGCCTCATTTCAAATTCAAAATTTGTTCTTTTCCTAATATAACACCCGAAAATGATGATTTTGGGAGGGAAATAAGCACTTCAAAATGTTTATGCTCTAAAGTGAATATTGATGCATTTTTAATAGTGAACATGTGAACATTTAAATGGTTTTGTGGTCCCTATTACTAAATGTGATGATAAAATGTACTTACAAAATTTGATGATTTGGCATTGGATGCTTAGAATTTTGACACATTGGATTGGAGGCTTAAAAATTGTTCCTCCTTTGTATATTATTAAGATTAAATTAAGATTTGTGAGATAAATAATTTTTTTTGGATTAATAGGCTTTTACCCCTGTCATTCGGTTTTTTTTTTGTATACCCCCTATGGGAAAAATAAAACTTGGAGATTCCCCCTTTAAAATAAAGATTCTTTGGTTTACCCCCCACAGCCAACAGTCAGCATCTAATTGGATAAATTTGATGGTGTGGCATGCTGACATGATATTTTATTTATTTTTTTAATTTCCATGTGGCATAATTTTAAAAAAAATCTTTTTTATAAACCCAAAAAATCTGAACTTTTTTTAATTTCGAATTTCTTCTATTTTTTTATTTTGATACTTAAATTTCAGAACTTTTAAATATCTTCTTAATTTTAAAAAAATCTGGATTTTTTTTCTAATTTTTTAAATTTTGAAGAAAAAAAAACCCAGATTTTTTAAATTTCTATTTTTTTTATTTTGATAATTCAATTTCAGAACTTTTAAATATCTTTTTAATTTAAAAAAAAAATCCGAATTTTTTTCTAATTTTTTAAATTTTGAAAAAAAAACCCAGATATTTCTAATTTTGAATTTCTTTTACTTTGATAATTAAATTTCAGAACTTTTAAATATCATCATAATTTAAAAAAAATCCGAATTTTTTTTCTAACTTTTTAAATTTCGAAAAAAAACCCCAAATTTTTTAAAAACATTCAGATTAAAAAAAGTTCAGATTTTTTTCAAAATAAAAATATTTTTTGTTTTTTAATTTTTTTTAAATTATGCCACGCGGAAATTAAAAAAATATCATGTCAGCACGCCACGTCATCAAATTTATCCAGTCAGATGCTGATTGTTGGCTGTGTGGGGTAAACCAAAGAATCTTTATTTTACAGGTGGAATCTCCAAGTTTTTTTCTCATAAGGGTAAACCAAAAAACCCCCAAAAGGCAGGGAGGTAAAAGTCTATTAACTCTATTTTTTATCACGTTTACCAAATATTTGTATTACTTCTATTGTTGCAAGTCCATTAATATTGTATTAAATGACGTCCTCGTGAGTTTAGATTAGTTGTTAGGGACAATGCATATTATATGTAAGATTTACAGTTCAAACTTCAACCACCACTTTAAAAAAAAAAAAATACTTGCAACAATAGGAGTACTGGTTTCAATTGAGGAGCTTGAAATATTTGTATTACTTCTATTGTTGCAAGTCCTTTAATTACAACTTATTTGGAATATCGAATATAAACACTAGCTGCATAAGAAAACATCAAGTCGGTTTAATTTAGGCATTACAACATATTGTGAATTTCTTCGAGATGAAGTCGAAACTATTTGTTGCTGGTGTTAGAATTATCTTCCCCGTCATTTGCAATCATATGCTTCGGTTCATCGGATGTTGCTACATTCATTTCTAATTGTTCCAAACATTGAGCAACAAAAATGAGAAGAGTACTTCACCAACATGGAAATGATTGATGCAATTTACAACACTTTATATAAATTTTCTCCAAAGCATAATAATACTTGTCTTCTATTTCTCCAACGTCAATGTGCTTGTAGTTGACGAGTCACCGACTATAACATCAAAAATAGAATGAGAAACATGTATGATTCAAATTTTCAAATATGGTTACCTACTAGTCAACCATTAAAATTTTGTTACCAAATTATGGATTATTAATACTACTGGCCTCCTATGTAATAGACTATTGTTATAGAATTTGAACTTACTTGGTTCCTTAATCCTTACAACAATTATGCGACTACCAAAGTTTTTGTTGATTTAAATCATAGAAATATTAGAGAAACAAGGTTATTTGAGACTAAAAATTTTGCAACTGTACTCCAAAAAAAAAAAACTTTTACAATTAGTTTCAAAATTTAGTTTTGTAAGTTACCAAACCCAGCTATTTCTAAGCTACAAATTTTTGTTAGATTTAAATCATAAAAGGGCAACTTCAAATGCAGAAATTGTCAAAACAGCAATCTTTTCCAATTATTTATTATATGTGGTTTCGTCAACGTTTATGCAATAAGTAAATGTTGTAAAAGAAAAAAACTACAATCATCAGAGTGGCGCAGCGGAAGCGTGGTGGGCCCATAACCCACAGGTCCCTGGATCGAAACCAGGCTCTGATATTATTTTTATTTTTTGAATTTTTCAGAACTTTGCTAATCAAGCAGCTCAAATACTGTCGTTTTTTCTTTTTTAATTTTAGATAAAATAAGAGGTCAAATGGCAAAGGTCCAATACATTTTTTGATTATATCCAAAGTCTAATGCTGACGTTATTTTATAGTATTACGAGAATGCTTATAATTAGCGCAATAAATTAGTACTTTTTGAGAGGATTAGTTTGTAGTTTTGTTTTCTGAAGGGAGGATTGATTTGTAGTTTTGTCTATCAAGTTATTATTATTTAGTATGTTAAAAAAATACAGGTATATATACTTCTTTGAAGGAAATACAGGTATATTATATTTTTGGGGGGAGGTATTAGACATCTTTTAATTAGAAGCAAGTTGTTCATGCTATGAGTTCCGTAATCTTTTAGACTTTTTTTATAAGCAAAGTTGTATGATTAATGAGCAAACTAGCACAAAATGTGCAAAGTTGCTCTAAGTTTAGCAGACAATTAAATTACACACACTGTGTGCCACAACACTAATGTTAAGAAATTAGTGATAAGTTTCAGCCCAAAACAACCCCCTAAAACACAAATACCAGAACCACCATGAAGTGCATCATTTTCTACAGAAAAATAACATGAGATAAGATTAGAGATATATTTCCATAAACCTAACAATTCAAAGGGTACAATATGAATACCAATCAGTACCGTGAATATTCCAACACAATAACCTTGAACAAAAATCACAAATATTTATATTTATTTGGTTTACAACTTAAATACTTCTTAAAACATCCCACAATCTGAAATAAAAATTCTCATGGTACAATGCAAATAACAATCCTTTCTCCATTTCAGTTATCACTCCTGTTAGGTTTGTCTGAATTGGCATCCTCCTGAAACAAATTCAAATCAAAGCAAGATTTTCAGAACAACATAGAGATGAACAAAATATACTTTTAAGTGCAAAAGTAATTAAAAATGTAAAATACCTCAGTGAAAGGAGCTGGAACCCAGTCATTGGTTGCTGGATTACCCTTGGTAGAGTGATGAGAGTCATGAGTGTCGTTGTCTGGTTCTATGTGGAAGCTTGTGTCACTTTTTTCTACTTGAATAAACCCTTTTCCTGTCTGTGGTGAAAGTAAACATATTCATGTAATATTTACGATTACTCTCCGAATACTATTATTTTCTCAATCTTATATTAAATATTTTCTAAAGTTATTGACAAATTATGATGATAACATAAGATTTATTAACTAAAATGGTCTTATTAATATAATGGTTAAATGGGACGGGCCTAAGCGTGGCAGCCAACTCGCTTTGCCATCTTTGGACAGCAATTCTAAAACAATGACATAATCGAATATAATTAAATGTGTTTGTGTCATATCGATATCGTACACAGATACATTTCAGACATCGAATACACCTTTAATAGAAATATTGGTGTTGCGCGGATAGGCCCATGGTCCAGCCCTATCTTTGACGCCCATTAACTTTTTGTGTCTTTTTTTTCTCTATTGACTTAAGATGTCGCGATAACAAAAGAATCCAAATCGATGTGTAAATGCTGGATGCAAATCTAGGTGGTCTATTAAATATGGTTCGTTGGCATTAATTGGAATGTAAAGTTGTCACTCCATTAGAAATTAGAAAATAAAACAGGTACAATATTTTGCAAAACAAATTGACTTAAACAAAAAAATAATAATAATTATTTTTTTTTTTCAGGTACCATGATGACTAGAATTCATCTTTTTTAAAGGTGAATGAGTAGAAAGTTCCCGTCAACTGAGCTATGCTCACGGGGAATAAAAAAAATAATAATTCTAGTATACTACAATACAAAGTATGTACATGGATGGATTTGTGTGATTCTTTGAATATGTTGAGAAAAAATAATAGGCTATGCTTAATAGCAGTTTTTGCCCCCTAATTTTTACGAAGTTGCGATTTTGATCCCCTTAGAAAAAAAAACTACAAAACCACTCCCTAAGTTTTGTAACTGTAGCAGTTTTAGCCTCCAAGACAAATTTTTGGTAAAAAAAAAAGTAAAAAAATAACAAGTGGCACCTCACTTAGGGTGCTACGTCAGCGTAGACCGAGTCAAAATTCGTATTTGGAGGCAAAACTGTCACAAATACAAAACTTAGGAGACGGTTTTATAGTTTTTTTTTTATGGGGTCAAAATTGCAACTTTAAAAAAGTTAGGGGGTTAAAACTGCTTTAAGCCAAAATAATACTAGTCAAGTAGGAATGGAACTAAATACCGTGTGATGATGTTTATCTACGCTGTTGAGATCTTTGTAATACTCTGTTTCCACAAATTCTTCAGCTACTTCATTTCCATCGTAAACCAATTTCTGAACATCATTGTGGAATGAAAAAGGGGAAAAAAGGTCATGACAAAAATATTATAGGCACTCGAATAGACACTGATTTTTATCCAACATAATAGTGTCTATCCGCGCAACAAATAGGACCAAAGGCATTACTACTAGTAGTGCTACATTTTTACATTATCATCACCTTTAAAATGCTTTAATAAAAAAATACAAGAATTTTCTTTTGAGGAAAAAAACAAATTGTATAAATCTCTTAAAAATTGTATTATCTCTTAAAAATTATATTTATTCGAAACAATAGAAATGTTTGATATGTGGTATCATAGAATAGTATTTTATCCAAAATGTGTGAACTACTAACATCAAGCGTTTGTAGTCCAACGGTTAGGATAATTGCCTTCCAAGCAATAGACCCGGGTTCGACTCCCGGCAAACGCAAATCCCCTTTTTCTGAATAATTCTTACATTCCTCCTTTTTTTTTTGAATAAAACATTCCTCCATTTTGTTTCACTATTTAATGTCAATTTAATTTAACTTATTGTGAAACTGGAAATGTCACATATTTAGAGAAAAATATGTTGTGACAAATTACGAAACTAGAAATGGAAATAAAACTTTAAGTGATAAAACGTTGTGTTTTAGGAACAAACCTTCTCTTGAGGATCATTTTCAAGACGTTGAAATTGTAGCATTTCAGGAACAGAGTTATCAGAGACATTACTATCAACATATTGAGAAGCATACTCACTACGTTGAGGCTTTGTGTGTCTTTTTGGTGCCACTTCTTCAAAATGGTGTCTTGTTTTTGCTTCTATGGATGCTTCTTCTTCAGCTGAGAGATGAGTATCACTTCTGTTTGGCCTTCTAACCTCCTCCATTTTTTTTCTTTACCTTCTTCTCTTTAATTTCTAAGCTTGTGTAAAATATAGATGATTGAATTTTTTTATCTTACTTCTAGTTTTGTGTATTTTGTGCAATGAAGGGCTATTTAAGTTTGGTGATTTGTGGTAGATATTTTGGCACGGCAACATGAAAATATCTCTTAAGGACTTTTTGATCTAAAATATCTTGGAAATCTTATCCATTTTGTCTTGTTGGATGAAAGTGTTTGATGAGACGCTGCTATCTTCCCTAGCCTGTGGGACAAGTTTAGGTGACAATAACTCAATTGATAATAATTATCGTTTTCACATTCAAACCGATTCAGGTAAATATTGCAAACTTATCAAAAAAATAAACCGCAACAAATTGAATTTTATTGGACACACTTGGATAAAAAAAATTCATAAAAAAAGTGTCTAATGTAAGACCCTTTTGTAATCATCATTCTAGTTAATTTGGATTTCAAATTATTTTTTAAAATCCTTCTATGTGGTAAATTTTAATATTTATTTTATCATTAGCATGTTGTATTATTATTTTTTGTTGAGCAAATATTGTATTCATTTTTTATTTCATTAATTTTTTAATATGACTTATTAGTTAAATATAGTACTATTATTTATACTATTTTATTTGTTTCAATGGGTCGACCTCACTTTGTGGGTATTTTTTTCAATGTAGTTTGTTCTTCTTACGTCTAATATAAATTTTTACTATGTTATATGTGTTGGGATTGATGTTACTTTGCATGGAACGTGTTATTTTTAGGTATTAAACCAAGGTACTCGTATGTTTGTTAAAGTGTCTACTAACTTTTGTACAAATTTCACAATGTTTGCTTCAAATCTTGTCCCATTCATTATGAACTTGAAAAAACAAATTGTATGCATGTGGTTCTTTTTGAATGGTTAGGAAAACTTTGATAGATATCAAGGTGGTCACAAATCATAATGAGTGTAAAAAAAAAATACAAGCTTATTGGAGTCTAAAATGAATCAATTGGAGTTGATATGAGCAAGTTATGCTTTTTTCCCATTTTAATTTCTACCTAGTTTGTCACACAAGGAAGGAGTAATTTGTCTTTCAACCTTTTTTTTCCTTTCCATTTCATCTTATTCGCTTATGTTTTGTATGATCTGCATTTTGTTTTGTATGATCTGCATTTTGTTTTGTTTCCTGGTGGTTAACAATAAATTGTCAATGGTTTCGATTGAGCTTCTACTATTACTGAGAAGCCTAGATTTTATTCCATCCCTTAAATCAAGGCCTGATCAACTACCACTTCCAAATGAGAGGATCGGAGTAACTAATGGTGGTAAGCTTCAACATTTTAACAGATTAATGTTTTTTTTTTCCTATTTTTCCTCGTCCACGTGAGCCAATTTTTGAGTCAAAAATGAGTTGTTGTGGATTGCTATTCTTAGGAAAAAAAACTTGATGAGTTGGTCCACTCTTTTTCCCACTTAGTTACCATTCCATTGAATCTTCCTTCCGAGGCTGATTCGCATACAATTTTACTTTGGTCAGATAGCTCATGTAAATACTCAGTAGTGTATCATAGGAGATAAGACGATTTCAAAAAACCGGTCTTTGCGGCACTGTCCTCAAATTCCATTCCCAAGTAGTTAACCAAATACTCTGTCCCCTGAGCACGAGACAAGGACTCATGAAAGAGCATATTACCTCCAACGGGTATATGCAGCAAGCACGAAACGTCATCCAAGGTGATAGTCATTTCACCTAGAGGAAGGTGAAAACTACTCATTTCCGAGTGTCACCTCTCTAAGAAAGCAATCAAGAGGTCGTGGTCCACCTGACCATAATTTGTCTTCAAGAGTGGGTAAAGGCCAGATGCCATGATTACATTCCAAAACCACCACATATCATCAACCTCAGGAGGTAATGCTTCTTCCAAGTCTATTATCTGTTTGACATTGTTAAGCACCTGAGGGGTTTTATCACGGCTCTGTGAAAAAAGAAAAAAAAATTGTTATTCGTATGCATAATTTAATGGTGTTGTATAGTGAAAAATCAAGGGTTGTTATTTGTCCAAAAACCGTAACATTACTTTTTAGATTTCCCATTAGAAAAACTTTACACTTTCCTTCTATTTTATCTGTGCAGAAAGTAAAAAGAAGCCTCACTTTCCCATTTGAAAGTGAACTAATACAACACAAATATAATTCAGCACACTGAAAAAATTACTCCCGCATCTTGTTAAACGATTACAATTAAAAATGTCAACTCAGGCAAAGAGAATTATTATATACTTAGCTGATTCTAAAAGAAACATAAGCCTATACTTAACTAGTACTAACAAAAGTACTTTTAAAATTAACACATATATTTACAAATATCGCTTCAAAACTGGATCACAGATAGCATTATTTCAACAAATATATAAATTTAAAGTATTCACAAGCATGGAATGGGTGGTACAAATGTTTGTCAGAAAATTAAATTTGCTTTCCATGAAGGTACTCTGAAGTGAATAGTAATAAAAAACCTTATTCACAATACACAAGCATATACTAACAAAAGTACCTTCTATCATTAAATTGCTTAGCCAATTAAGAAAATTTTGTTTACCGGTCCATTCCAAATCTTTGCTGCAATATGTTGGCCATAACTCGGCAACAAAGACATGTCAGAAGGTCCTCCACCGTATCCCTTCTGAACCACTCCCACAGAAGGAGGCTGCGAACCAGACACTGACTGTGATGATGGCATCTCGATATCATGAGACTGTGAACTAGAGCCTTTTGGTCCCTTTCTCCGACCACGCCCACGACCACGTGTCCTTGGCGGAGCGTTTGCCACTTGCTCTTTGTAGACAGAAGCATGCAATGACTTATTACCACGCCGTGTCGTACCAACATCTTCGTTATCCATATCTATAACAGCGAAAAAACAAATTTTAATCATTCAGGCCTAACAAACTCTGAAAATGCATATTGCATAATATGCATTGTGCCTAATGATCAAAATCAGAAAATTTAAGGAAAGTAATAGCCATACATGATGCAGAGATACATTAAAGTGCACTTTTATGAAAAATGTAGATTCAATCACATGTCCACATGCACTCTCCCAAAAGAAAAACTACACACGGCTAAATAACTAAAAAACGACTAAAATGCAATTTGTTACTAATTGGAACAAAAACCGGTTGAATCTAGGAAACTTAACAATATATAAATAGGAGGGATTATAATACCCTAGGCCATATCAAATCAATGCAGAGCTAAGAATAGAAAAATACAATTTACACTTTTAAACATATATATTCAACTCAAAATCACTATCCCAAAACTAACATAATCTGAGACAAAGAGAACTTATCTTATGCCCTGTTTGGATTGACTTATTTGAACTTCTTTTCTAACTTAAGCACTTGTGAGAACTTATGAAAACAAGTAAACAACTTATCTTATGTTAATAAGTTGTTTTCAGCTAATTTTCACAAACTCTTCAAGATAACTTATGAAACACTTTATAGCAGATACAAAAACAATTTGACTTTATTTTATAATTTGTTATGGAAGTATCCTACAAAAGTGCTAATATATGATAAGTGTTTATGCTATAGCTAAAAAATATTTTGTTCATCCAATCAGGGCCTTAGTTGAATGTGGGGTCTGAATGCTTGTGATGAATACAGACTGAATGCATATAATGAGAGATATATCTTTGAATGCCTAATATACTAGTTTAACTTGGTAGGTTGAAACTGATTCTCAATCATTTGGGTAGTTGTAATGAAATGAATGAAGAGTCAGCAGAAGAGAAGTTGTTGGCTGAAGAAGAAACTATTGGGTCTGTCAAGAGGGTTAGGTCCAAACGCAAGAGGAAGAAGCCCAAGTGGCTGAATGGATTCCAGCTATACTAAGAGGATAAGATTAGAACCTTCTAGAACTATACTGATTATTCCCTTTGTATCAATGATTGTTGCTGACTCAGTCTAGTTTGTTAGAATGTATGAGTCACCAGTCATTTAGCTACACTATATGCCTTTATAAGGATTATGCATTGAATAAAGAAGGTATCAAAATATTAAGCAAGAAGTTTTTCTCTGTTTTCCATTAGTTAGTTATAGTACTGTTATCATTTCTATACCTTATCCTTTCATTGGTGCTTTCATCGATGACTTCTCCTCCCAATTTCGATGAACTCCTCCACCGTATCCTCCATGACCTTTCCTCCCTAACCACTGAGGTTAATCAGATTCGTACTCGTATGGGTCCTCATGGGTTTCAATTAGCGGACCCTCCTCCACCACCCCATTTCTCACCAGCTTCCATTAAACTTGAGATCCCCACCTTTAATGGCTCTGACCCTCTTGGTTGGATCACCAGCTTCCAGGAATGATTCACGGTGAGTTCCTTAGGTAGTTAACTTTCCCTTTGGGTACTTTGAATCATGTCATTGAAATTGTTTTATTTACTTTTACTAAATACAAACAAGGTTTTAATGGTTATGCAAAGACATGATAATGTGAATGAAATTTTATATGATATCAAAGTTATGAAAATATTGATCATATGAACGGTTTCTAGCAATAAAATGTTAAGCAATGCAATTGATGTACATACTTAAGAAATGATTCGAAAGAAAATTTGAAATGAGTAACATGCTAAAAAAATAAAAATAAAAAATCAATAAATAAAATAACAAATGTGAAAACTCTGTTTGCTACAACGAAGAGATAATGTAGCCTATGAGGTACGGCTCATAGTAACAAATGTGAAAAAACTTTGTTTGCTACAACGAAGAGATAATGTAGCCTATGAGGTACGGCTCATAGTAACAAATGCGAAAACTCTGTTTGCTACAACGAAGAGATAATGTAGCCTATGAGGTACGGCTCATAGTAACAAAATGAAATAGTTATCGTTCACCACAACGAAGAGATAAATATTCACACATTTGAAATGTATAATTAATGACATGAACTTTAAGTCAAGAATTATGATTATGAGTATTTGTATGAATAAGAATATGACATTATGATATAATTATGATAGTATTCTAGGTAGCGATCCTAGTTATTCCCGATCGCTCAGTTATGTAAGATAAAGACTGTGTAAACCCGAAATGGGTTGAGTTTAGAACGGATGGCGATCCTAGGTTCCCTGAGATTGCCTACAACCTAGGATAAGTGGAACTCACTGAGACATCTTGTCTCACCCCAATCCTTTTTATTTATTTCAGATATTCAGGTTACTAGACGACATAATGGTTCGTGATGAAGAAGCAGAAGTCGTTGGACCATACAAAGTTCACGTCAGTGGTGTTATTCCAGAGGTATATGAGGAGAATCTATATATCTTATTCAGAGAAAATTTTTATTATTGTAATTTTATTGTATCCAATGTCAAGTTTAATACATATGATAGGAAATTTTAATGTATCCTAGGAAATTTTTAGCGGGGGTGTTACATTATCTTCAGTTGGTAGTTTATTATGAAGAAAACGCCAAGAAATGAAGGCCCTGGATGGAGGAATGTATGTATTCCAAAGAAGTTTGTGCCAAGGAACCTTTTGACTATTACCCAACATGAAATTGAAAGCTAGCTTGTTTGTCAAATTACCATCCACATAATCGTTCCAATTAAAGGTATAAGACAGATGTCATTTTAAAATTGGGATTTGTAAAATTTTCTCAGTCAACATAGCATCTTTCTAGATCAAAATACCTTAATTTCACAACAATAAAAAATCTCATTTCCCAAAAACAAAAGTATTCTTCGCTTAAGACTTCTCAAGACAATTTGTTCTCATAAGGGAAGTCCCATTTAGTAATTACATTTTCTTCATTTTTATTTTCATAACCGAGCTTAATTACACTTTGTATCTTACATTTTAGACTATGTGAGATTACCGCTTCCAACTTGCTCCCTTCCTTCCATCTGCTCTATACAGTGTCATAGTACGAATATGGATTTGATGATGTAAAAAAGCATATAATTTTACGTTGTAATCAATCATAGTCGTTTGTATGATATCATACGGTCCAAACTTATTATCCAACCTATTCAATTGTCAACGGGTCAGATTTGTCACTTAATTCACATTTAAAATAAAAAATAAAATTTGGATATAATTTTCTTTTTAAAATTCTAAAAAAATAAATTATGATTTGAAATGAGAATTTGTTACAAATAAAATTAGGATTAGAATCCCCCACTGCCACAAAGTTGGTCCGGTACCAATTCTTCTCTCTCTCATCTTAATAACGGGGGCTCACCTCACACCTCCATATCATATGACATATCCCATACACTTATGCTATGTAACTACCATACATTTTCCCTAAAAAAAAATGTAACTATGCATTTATTTATTGAAAAATTTAAACTGGTGTCCCTAGAGCACTAGTTAAGGATCTAAAAAAGTAACTTTTTTATAAAAGTTTGTGTAATCAGTGCATTGGAAATTAAAAACTTTATATTTTGAAAGAATAATAACTTTATTTAGCATGCTTAAAGAGTGCCCTGAAAACACTCGTTAACAAGACCTTTATTTTTTTTTTGAAAGAACGATATATTTATGGAGAATGCTAACCATTGCCCTTGGGGCACTGGATAAGAGGATAAAAATAGAAATATAGTATTGAAAAATGGTAAAAGGTGATAAATTTAACTTTTTAAAAATCAAAATGTTGTTGAAATCAATGCAAATATGTTACTTTTAACTCCTTAACCATCGATGAGGCAGAGCAATGGTTTGCAATACCCTCTAATTATTTATGACTTTTTTTATGTAGCTAGCGACTTTCTTATCCTGCGCACCCACCTCGTGGGGATTCTGACATTGAACCAGCGAGTCACACTCACACAGCCACACCTAGCACGTGTTCGTTATGCAATCTTTAATTTTTTATTCTACACATTATTGAGTTACTGAACGAGTCACTGGTCCCACTCAGTTTCTTCTTCTTCTGAAACTTCTTTCTTTCTCTCTGTCTTTGACTCAGTCTCAGTTAGTATCTCAGTGTCAAACTCAACCAATGACGAGAAAGGTTTCAAATTTCTCCGATCTGATCCAAAGGGTCACCGCTTCATGTCTCCTCAACCCACTTGTTCCAGTAAGGAAGATAGTAGAAGATGATTCACCCTACGAATCAGAAGAAAACAGAGACGAAGAACAAGAACATTATCACATTGATGATGTTGATGATGACGAAGATGAGGATGAAAATGGTGACCCTTTGGAAGAAAATGACGAATTCAACGAAGACAAAATGATGGGTATGAAGATTTTGAAGGTGAAGCAAATGGAAGCACTAATGGAAGAAATCTTCGAAACGGTGTCGTCTATGAAGAGAGCGTATGTGAAGTTACAAGAAGCACATTCACCTTGGGATGCAGAGAAGATGAGGGTTGCTGATGTGGCGGTGGTTACGGAGCTGAGGAAGCTAGCTGTGTTGAGAGAGAGGTTTCGGAGGAATGGTGGTGGTAGGAAAGGTGGTCGGAGAAGAGGTTTTGGTATGGCGTCGGTGAGGGAGGTTGTGGCGCCGTATGAAGCGGTGGTGGAAGAGTTGAAGAATGAAGTAAAGGTTAAGGATTTAGAAGTGAAGGATTTGAAAGAGAAGCTTGAAGGTGTTGTTGCTCTTTCTAATAATGGTAGTGGTGAAAAGAAACCTGGGAGGTCTCAATCTAAGAGAAAACTAGGAATTCAAGGTACATTATCAATGACCCTTTGTTTTTGTTTTTTAATGTTGTTGTTTTTATGAAATTGTTGTGTTTCATGTTTGGAATTTGGATGATTAGATAATAATAATTCAGATAAAGTTTATTTCTTTTGTTTTAGACTTTGTTTGATTTGTTGCTTGAAGTAGAGAAGTTTTCTTTTTTCAAAATGATTCTATGCATGTGCTTATTTGATTTAGATTTTGGAATATAATTCTAAAGGGTTTCCGATTCTACTTGAAGCCAATCCAAAGTTATTAATTTGGAATTTGGATGATTACATATTTACATTATTCAGAAAAGTTCAATTTCACAAAGTTTCTTTTTGTTTTGGATTATTGGTTTGATTTGTTGCTTTGAAGTAGTGAAGTGTCTTTTTCAGAGTGATTCTATGCATGTGAAATTTTGGTTTAGCTTTTGGAATATAACTTTAAGGGGTTTCAGAAGCTGATTCAAGCTTAATCCAAAGTTAATAGTTTCTTGAAGATGAAATGAATTGAGGATCTTATATTCAAATCTGAATGTTTTATTTTTTTGTGAAATATATTGTGTAGCAATAGCAGCGGTTCCTACCCCAGAACTATTTGAAACAACTATGGTGCAAGTAAGAGAAGCATCAAAGTCCTTCACATCTATGCTTTTATCTTTAATGCACAATGCACATTGGGACATAACAGCTGCTGTTCGTTCGATTGAAGCAGCTACTGCATCCACTGACAAATATCATAATGTTTCAACCTCATCCATTGTCTCATCTCACCATGCTAAGTATGCACTTGATTCCTATATATCGAGGAAGATCTTTCAAGGGTTCGATCATGAAACTTTCTATATGGATGGTAGCCTCTCATCCCTCCTCAACCCTGATCAGTTTCGCCGTGATTGCTTCACTCAATACAGAGACATGAAGTCCATGGATCCTGCTGAGCTACTTGGGATCTTACCGACATGTCACTTTGGAAAATTCTGTTTCAAGAAGTACCTTGCCATTGTGCATCCGAAGATGGAGGAGTCGTTGTTTGGTAACTTAGAGCAGCACGGTCAAGTCCAAGCAGGAAACCACCCCAGGAGTGAGTTTTACAATGAATTTTTAGGGTTGGCCAAGACTGTGTGGTTGCTTCATTTACTTGCATTCTCATTGAACCCTCCACCAAGTCAATTTGAGGCAAGTCGCGGAGCTGAGTTCCATCCTCAGTATATGGATAGTGTGGTGAAATTTTCCGGTGGGCGGGTGCCGGCTGGTCAGGTTGTAGGGTTTCCAGTTAGTCCTGGGTTTAAGCTTGGGAATGGATCTGTTATAAAATCCAGGGTATATTTGATAGCCAGAACTTAATGTTTTAGGAGATATTAGAGTGATCAAAATCTTTGTCTAGCAGACTTTACAGGCTACTGATGTAATATGAAAAATCCTTTGGCTAGGTTATTGTTTTTCGGATGAATTCAGTTTACACATGAACTATGACATTAATTTGTATTTGACCTTAATCAGTGATAATGGTATAGTTAATTCTCAAAAAAAAAAAATATGATAGCAAGCAAATGCTTTTTTCTATGTATCATTGGCTTGTGAACGAGAGGAAGGAGAATTATTTGATTCCCTGAATACAAAAAGCTACTTTGGTCTTTGGGTCTCACAGAGAACTAGTACAATCTGATTTCATTATTATGATAGGCAATGTAGTATACCCAATAACAATATTTGATTGAATGAGAAATAAATTATATAAACTCTAAATTGGTCTTTATACATGCTACATTTCATTGGTCTGTTCACTGAGTTGGGAAAAAGTAATGTATTTCCCAGAAAAAATGACATGTCATAATACAATACAGTGTACACCTATAAAAGGGAATGTAATTTGACAGCATATTCATTGGCTAAGAATATATGAATGGTACATCCACTACCCACATGCACGTAGGAAACAAATATAAATGTAATCCAACGTTTTATTCGACTACGAAGAACGTATGACTATGAGGTGTGACTTCAATCCGCATGGCAAAAGTACGAAATAAAATCTTTCTGCGGCAGCAAATCCAAGAGCGTCGGGTAGCTAGCGCTCGTCCAAGAAAGAAACTGTGTTTCTGCTTGCTGAATCTAATCGTCGTGAAGAGTAACAATATTTATCCTCTAAAAACTCTCTTGGCCTGTGACAGGGATCAAATATGAGCACTTGAAATATTGAAAAGCAGAATCATATAGTCAAATATAGTTTCATGTAAAGTGAAGTTTGCCCACAAAACAGTTAACAATGTCAAAAGGCAAAAGTAAACTTTTGTAGCTTACAAGACCAAACATAGCTGCTTTACTTATTATAAAAGTACTAAAAAGGAGCTGGTTTTATCGGAAAATTTACATGTTTTAACTGAATGCCAGTCTAGAACAGGACCATTCTACTTGGCTATGACAACTTTCGAAACAAACATCTACAAAATTAGTCGTAATCAAAGGCGAAAATAAAGGTCACTAGTTTCTCTTGAGTGTGTGATAAGTTAGAAGCTGAAGCATACAAAACAAATTTTCAGAAATTATGCATGCATCAGCGGCTATGTTCTAAGAAAATTCATTTTAAATCTAGACTAGACCAAGACAGATCTGCCGTACTCTTTCAAAGCTGTGTAATGAGAGCATATGCAAGTAGGTCAAACCTTTAACCAGGACATTAGAAATGGATAACAAGGTTCAATGCAGTTAATAAATTATAAAGCGATTTTACCGGAATTGTGAATTTTATGCGTATCTTACTTGTTCAAGGGTTAGAAACATAATCACATTCCAAACTCCTACTCGACCAAAATTTGGAAGGAAGCCTTTGTAAAAGGCCAAAAATCCCTGCAATACATTTCTCACATCAATTCAAGTTGTCCAAAACAATGATAAACTTTATGCAAACTTTTTTATCAAACAAACAAGAAAGCAGGAGCTGTTAAAAATACTTTCAGATCACAGAGCAATAAAGGTTGCAGCAAGTATGAAAAGTTATTCATTGTTTAATTATTAAGTCCCGTCTCCAATGTCCCCTCATAAAATGAGATATTTGTCAGAGACATTCAAAGAATAATCAGAACATCCAATATAAAGGGTTAAAATAAAACTAACATAATAACAAAATAGATGCTAATTATTGTCATAAATCTTTCAACTCTCATAGGATTCAAAATTTAAAGTTCAAATACAACAATGACAAAATCAAACAAGGAAGAAGTTCACTCACCTCATTGAACAAAGTCTTGAGAAAACAGTCAAATGTGTTTTTGTAGCTTGAGTCCCCCATCATCCTGGATTTTACCTGGAAAATTATAAACATGGATAAATCATAATTTGCTTTGAAAATTTAGATGGTGTTACTTCGTAAGAGTTCACCAAAAATTGACCAATTGAATGTTTTCCTGTACCCCGTACTATAATGAATCTTGCAATAGTTCTAAATTTTCAAAATACATGTTTGTGGGAGAACACAGTAAACAGTGTTTGGATTCGTCTTATTTTTTCCAGCAATGCCATCACCAACATTGTTAGCATTAAATTTTCAAGATTGAACACCAAAAGTTTGTCCAAAAGACCAAAGATATGTCACTTTTAGTGTCTTCCTTCTTTTTCTGTCTCATTTCATTATTGAAGGTCTGTCATTACTATCAAATGTTCATATAAAACGCAAGTATAGACTGAAGTTAAAGAAAATAGGAGGGAATGGACTGGAGTAGAACCTACCACATCAACAGGAGAACCGATAAAGACAGCAAAAAGACCTGCTCCTAGGCCAGCTAGGAGGTGAGTAAAGGCATTGTCCATGAATCCTGGAATTTTCAAAATCGTCTGCATAAGTATGAAAAATCAGAGCAGCATTGCAGTAGCATTTCATGTAATGCAACATTGGATTTTAGCAAATTCCAATTTAGAATCCCTTATAATGTGATTACCTGTTTCACTCGATCATAACTAGCTAGTTCAGCAGCATTTATAATTGCATTTCGTGCTATATTAGGCCCAAGTCCAGTCCACAAGGCCCCTAACCCTTCCTAGTTCAACAGATATATACAGAATGAGACATAATATACATATAAAGGAACCAAAAAAACACATCAGAAGAAAGTCTGACTTGTCTCAATATGGTAGAATATGCATCCATAGCACCAGAATAGCGCTTGGGTACCCCAGACGGCAACTGGCCTTCAGATTGAAGCCTAACTTTGACTAGATCTGTCGGATTAGCGATAGTGATTGCCAAAGCACCTACCACAAGTTCAACAAAATGAATCAATGACTGTAACATATAACCTATGATATAAAATGGGGACTGGTAAGTGCTAACCACCTCAACTCTGTTTGAAGCTAGAACTCTCCACACTATCAATTAAACAAGCAATCATTCTCCTTATTTAGAAAGGAAATGCAACTTATGAGCATTTAAGTCCTTTTTTCCAAAAATAGAAACCTAACTAATTCTCTTACGAATTTCCTCAACACTTCACATTTCCTTTCTTTCCAATCTACAACCTATTTTGTAACTATCTACATCACCTAAATTTAAAGCCAATAATTTAAACCTACATCAAGCAATTACTATTTCACATTCATGATAAATTCTAGTACTACATTATCAAGGTGAAAAAGCCACTTAATAAACAAATAGAAACACTTTCAAAAAAATAAAAAATAGAAACATGCAAAGATAAAATTCTAATTTTTCATTTTCCGTGAAAACTAGGGGGGTTAAAAGTAACGAATATTATTATCTCATGTTCTGGTCGGAACATAAATGGAGTCACCCACCCCATTTTTACATCGATATTATACCCTTACTAACTTAAGCATTGAAATGTCTTTTGCAGGTATTTCTCCCACTAGAGAATCCAGGATCATTGGAGCTTACAATTACATCAAACCATATAAAAATCTCCCCTTTATGTTTCTACCATAACATTTAAGCAATGAAAAGCAATAAAAAATGGGTTAAGTGGTAATACTACTGACCAGTTAGAAGAGCAGCGAGTATCATATGATACAAAGGAACTTCTCCAACAAATGCAGCACCAACAAGAAAAGTTTTCACCTGTCGAAAAACGCAGCTCATAATCATACTTACAAACCCAAATTACTCCAATCCAAGGACCTGCTTGGATCAACTTATTTTAGCTTATCTACTACCATAAGCACTTGTGACACTGTTTGTAAGAACTTATATGAAAACATCTTAGGACATTTTCATAAGTTGTTTTTAGTTTATTTTCATAAGCTCCCCAGGATAGCTTATGAAAACAGCTTATGACATGTTCATAAGTTGTTTTTAGCTTATTTACTTAAACTCTCGAGAATAGCTTATGAAAACACCTTATAGTATTATACAAAAACAGATTGACTTTATTTTAGAAATAGTTTATTCATATGATAAGGGCTTATACTACAAGCTGCAAAATAAGGTGATTATCCAAACAAGTTCCAGATCAATAACATTATAAAAGGAAAAAACATTAATGAATGAATGAAGTGGTTACTAACAGGATCATATAAGGCAATTCTTAAACCACCATACAAACACTGACGGTGTAAACCAGGAACAATGCCTTTCCATAAAGAAGAAACACCTTCTTCTTTAGCAATAGTTTTAACAGTTCCAAGTAAACCTTTATATTTAGGTAAACCCATTCCATCATCACCAACACCTCCTTTCTTTTGTAGTTGAAGTCTCACCTTCGCCGTGTCCAACGGAATAGTACAAAACTACATTCATAAACAAACAAAAAGAATGAATGATCAATGATTGAATCAATGAAAGAAGATTTATAACAAAAAAATGTAGAGAAATTGAAGAAGAACCTCAGCGAAACAAGCGGCGAAAGCGCTACAGAGAAAGGATTGAGCGAAGGTAATATGGTTGGGATCTGAGATTGACATTGTTGTTGTTAATGGCGAAGAAGATTTGTGAAAGTGGAAGCAATAGCATCAAATGAGAACGATTGCTTTTTGTTAGATTAAAGTTAGATCTTGTTGTTTGCTACAATAAGTTACTACACCGCTTTACAGTCAATATATATGTGATGATGATGATGATGTAGTAATTTAATTCACTAATGTTGCTTTCACACCTAGGAACTAGAAATATAGATGTTCTCACTCTAGTAACTTAGCCTAATGTCTATTTTTTCTCCCATTTTATTTGCTAATGTTTTCAACCCTAGTTGGTAAGTTGGTAAGTTGGTATATGTCTATTTTAGGTTCGAGGACAAATGATAAGAGAGGAGAAAATGGGTGAAATGTTAATCTATTTATTATCTGTATTTTTAGTATTAAGTAAAAAAATCATCTTATATCATCAAATTCAAAGAGTAAATTTTCGTGAACTTAACTCAGTTGGTAGTAAGAATATTGCGTATTATATGTAGGGGGTTTGAATCTCGGACAACCCACTTCTCTATATTTAAAATGTGTGAGCTCTATCTTACTAAGGTTACTTGAAAAAAAAAATTAAAGGAGTAAATCATTACCAAAAAAATTAAAGGAGTAAGTGAAGTAAAGTTTATCAAAATGGATGTAGTGTAGTTTGGTTGTTTGGTCCAGTTTTTTCTAGTTAAATTATGAGTTTAATTGTGGTGGGTTGACAGTCTAAAACAATTTTGTGCACACAACCAATTAAAACATTTTGAATTATAATATAAAGAAAATTGGATCTTCTTGTTATAGTATGGCGATTTTTTTTCAAACGAATAAACGATTTTATATTAAAAACAAAAAATTAGAGTACAGCAAGTGTTAAACTTGTAGGGTTACAGAGTTATCGGTTGCAAGAAGGACGTCAAAATAATGGCACCAACAATCCAAGAAGAAAACCTGACAATCAAATAAAAAATAGTTATTCATAATTTATAAACATATGAGCAATTGAGTATTCCATTCAAACCAAAACTTTTATCATATTCAAATGTGTACAAGTTAAGCGCATACTGATTATCAAACACCACATAACTGTGATGCTTCCGAATTGACCCGGTGCATGCCAAAAAGGCTACATAAAAACTTTTTATATTTTACTTTTTTTCCGTGAGAAACCAAACCACATGACCGAAAGAGTATTTTGTCATTATACAACTAATTTCGAGTCAAAATAGAACAATCCCCCGTAATTATCCAAAACTTGGGCAATTAAAGAACAAACGGTTAGTTGCTTCATTCATATTACATCAACTCTACAAAAAGGCAATGCTAAATTTTGCGACCCTCATCGTAATAAAATAGCTTTTGTGGTGAGACGGTTGTGAACGAATCTCCAATCAAACAACAAAATCTTCAAATGAACTAAATTTTCCAAGTGACCTCATAAAAAAGGGAATTTGCTATGTTTTCAAAATTAAATATAAACTCATAAGCTTTTTTAACTAAATACACATCGTCAGAATTAAGATCTTAATACCAAGTATTCTCCATGCTACACTGCAAAGAAATGCTAGACAATAAAACCTTACACCCTCTTTCAAAAAAAAAAAAACCTTACACTCATCCATCAACTCAACCTCCCAAACAACCAAATTTGTTCTCCAACTCCAACAACCTCCATAAACCCCATACCTATCGCCATATCATTCATAGAAACATTTTTTTTTCTGTCACTAAACTAAACAACCTACTAAAACACTCATTTACCACCTCCCCACCTAGCCACGACTCATGCCAAGACTACGTTTCACTACCATTTTGCTATTTTCTTATAATAATTATCCAAAAACCAGCTCCCCTCACTCATCTCATTACCTATCACAGATACTATAAATATCCTTCCACCAAATCGGATCTATGCTACTCTCCCAACCACTTCTCCCTTTAGAAATCTATATTTACGAGTCAAAACTTTACACCAAAACTCATCTTTCACATTCCTTAACATCTAACACCACTTCCCTAAACAATCTAATTAAAAAATAAATAAATCCCCAGACATAAGTCTCCATTCTCTTTAGGTAAACACACTCTGTTTTAGTGAAACCAATGAATTTTGCAAGCTTCTTCACTCCCACCCCACAAATTTAAAAAGAGACTCAATTTTAATAATGGTACTTGAATGAGCTTTAAAAAAGGATAGGAAGTATAAAAACAAAAAAGTTAAGACATTTCAAAATATTTAAACGACCACTCGTTGAAAGGTATCAACACTTCCAAGATGACAATCTTTATCTGATTCGATCAACCAACGGATTTCAAAATGATAAATTTCGAGGGTTGTCACCAATTGGTAACCCCAAACATTTAAAAGTAACACTCCTACTTTGCAATTCAACATAAAAGTGATCCCATTTAACTAAACTGAGACTACATTAACACCAACAATAATACTTTTGCGTAAGCTTACCTTCAAACAAGATAGCAACTCGAAAAGTAACAAGGTAGCTTTTATGGTACAAATATTGCGCCAACTTCTTTTCTTATAATCAAAGTGTCACCAACAAATTAAAGATAAGTAGCTATGAAAGATTCATCATTATCGACATGAAACTCACAAAACTTTCTAGTTTGATCACCTAAAAAAACAAAGAGTCGAAATCATTCACTACAATGATAAATAGAAAATGGGACACATGATCCCCCATCCTAACCCCTCAACCCATAAAGAATTCATCAGTCGCGCTACCATAATATTTTTAAATCTATTCACAAAGCATTTTAAAAGAATCTTTAAAACATAATCAACCAAAGACGTGGGTCTACAATTCGATAAATATTGGAGATTAAGGACTTGTCTTATTTGGAATTAGAGCTGTAAAAGCATTATTCATCTCACATATATTACGAAAACAAAATTATCAAAAAATCCCACTCTCTAAACTATTCTCTAAAAAAATAAAATTAATAGATAGATGAAATAACAAATAACCACTTAAACTCATACACACATGTGGAGAAACTGGAATTCGAACCTCAAGTCACAACATTCTATCAAACAATTTTGATATTTTCATCAATTAAACGAGAACTTGTTAATCAAAAATAAGATTTCGAATAAACTATACATTTTATTTTTTGACACACAAATTATCTATCCTTTTATATGCAAAATAATCTACTTATGTGTACTTCAAGAAAAAACTTCTCCCACACTCTTCTCTTTTCCTTCCTTAACACTCTTCCTCAACGTGATTTGGTTATTAGGCAAAATCAAATCGTATAAAAAATATATATTATAAATCTTAATATCTAAACCAGGTATCATATGCTTATAGTTTACAACCATAACCACTATGCCACTTCTATTTTTGTTGAAATATTGTTGCTTCCAAAAATGAAATACATGACTAAAACATTTTTTTTAAAGTCCCAACCGCCCTAACGGTTTCCTTTCTCATAACAGTTATTTTTTATTAATTAGTAGTACCTTTATTGATAGTAGTTCTTTTTTATTATTATTATTTATTTTTTTGTGTACGCCAACTACGTATTACGATATTAAAGTTGCATCTTTAAAATTGTAGATAATTTGACTGATCTATATGATAATTTTTTATTAGAAACTTCACTTTTTCCTGTAATTTTGTCGGTCTCTTTATTTCTCCTATATTATATTACATGAAGTTTTTGTTCTGACTTTTTATTTGCAGACTATAACATTACTTTGTTCTAGCAAAGTAATGACTTTGACTTCATATTCATTTTTGTTGATTTCCATATTAATTTTTGTTGATGCAAACTAAATGTTGTTAATTTGCTTCTTTGAGATTGTGCATGTCGATCACTCTCTATTGTCACTTAGTTTGATTGTTTCTGAGTTTAAATGTAACTTTAGGATTAATAATATAGCCAATTTAATATTTTATATATGAAACTATACAAAAACCCGTGCATCACACGGGTTAGAGTCTAGTAATAATAATAAAATAGAAAAGGAAAAAAATCAAGAAATTTCCCTCCATAAATTCCGTAAAACACAAAGGCGGGAAACAAATCATTTCACGAATCCCGCCTTAGGTTTCTAGAATCTTCCACTATATAAACCCTCTCCCTCTTCACTCTCTTCCCTCTTTCATTTCCCCCCCAAATCCCAACCGTCGAAACCCTAATTTCCCAAAAACCCTAATTCCCAGATCTCGTTCACCATGTTGGAACTCCGTCTAGTTCAAGGTTCACTTCTCAAGAAGGTTTTGGAATCGATCAAGGAACTCGTCAACGATGCCAACTTCGATTGTTCCTCTACTGGTTTCTCTCTTCAAGCCATGGATTCTAGCCATGTTGCTCTTGTCGCGCTTCTGCTTCGTTCTGAAGGGTTTGAACATTATCGCTGTGACCGGAATCTTTCTATGGGTATGAATCTGAACAATATGGCGAAGATGTTGAAATGTGCTGGTAATGATGATATCATTACTATTAAGGCTGATGATGGGAGTGATACTGTTACCTTCATGTTCGAAAGCCCTAGTAAGTTTCGTTTTCTTTATTAATTCTTTAACGTCTTGTTTTAGTGTTAATTAGGGTTTAGGGTTAATTGTTGAATGATTATTTTGGTGTTAATTGGGGTTAGGGTTTGGTGTGGGGTTGTGTTAATTGATTAAATGTTTTGGTTTCTGTCAGATTTTAATTTGAAATCTTAGGGTTTAGTGTTAATTGATTGAATGCTAATTTCGTGTTATTTTGGGTTTAGGGTTTGGTGTTCAATGTTAATTCTTTGTGAGATTGTGTTAATTGATTGAATCTTTGGTTTTTGTTTGATTTTAGTTTGAAACCTATAAAGGTATTTTTTTTTAACGGGTTTAGTGTTGAAATTTCATGTCTTATATTTAATTTCTTGATATTGGAGTAGTTATTCTTTTTTCTCATTTCTAAAAAAAAATTGTAACTGTTCTTTTAGATTTTAGAAGCTTGTATGCTGAGTAGGGAACTTTTTTGCTAAAGAATGGGTTTTTGCTGCATGCTTGACCGATCTATGATTTGAATTTTAGGGTTTATTGTTTAATTCTTTAATATTTGTATGTGCCCTGTTTGCATGTGGATTAAGGAACATATGCTCTTTTTACCAACGTTTTCATTTTTGTTGAATGCATAACTGGTCTAGAGTTTGGTTATGACTTATTAGTTAGCAATTGTTGTTCATATTGTTTGATAGAACATTATGGTGTAATTTGATCCATGTAGCCGACCCCACTTAGTGGGATAAGGCTTGGTTGTTGTTGTTGTAGTTCCATTTTTTATTTGGTGCATGCTTAACTGATATATTTGATTAATTTCAGGGTCTTAGTGTCCAATACTATAGGATTTGTGTGTGCTCTGTTCATGTTTCGGTATCTATTTTGTTGTGGTGTCACTTATGACTTTTGAGCTAGCCTTTGGCATGCTTAACTGGTCTATTTGATAAATTTCAGGGTCTTAGTGTTAAATTCTGTATGATTTGGGTATCCTTTGTTCTTGTTTGGGTATCATACTTGTGGTAACTCTTATAACTAAGAGTTAGCCTTTGTAGTTCAAGTTATTTGTTGTATTCTTAGCTGATGTATTTGATAAGTGTTAGTGTTTAATTCTGTAAGATTTATGTTTGCTCTGTTCATGTTGTGGTATCATATTTGTGGTGGTATCACTTGTGACTTATTGGGTACCCATTCTGGTTCATATGTTATTATAGTGTAAGACCCTGACTTGTTTTTTTGTGGTTATGTGATGAAGCCCAAGACAAGATTTCTGATTTTGAGATGAAGCTGATGGACATTGATAGTGAGCACCTTGGAATTCCGGAGGCTGAATATGATGCCATTGTTAGGATGCCATCTGCTGAGTTTGCTAGGATTTGCAAAGATCTTAGTAGCATTGGTGACACTGGTAATCACCTTTGTTCATCTGTTATAAGATTTTCTTCCGATGCTTGACTGTTCTTTTGAGTGTAATATTGATTAATATTTCTGATTTGGTGTTGTGTTGCAGTTGTCATCTCGGTTACTAAGGAGGGTGTGAAGTTTTCAACCAAGGGTGACATTGGAGCTGCAAACATAGTTTGCAGGCAGAACACTACTGTGGACAAGGTGAGATATTGATTCATTTTTTATCAAATGTTCCAACCATGGGTACTTTTTATAAGTGTTACAGGCTTGTAGCTAAAATGCTAAATGTGTTTTATTTGTGTTTGATTGTTGAAATTGATGCTAATTGACATTTTTTACATGGTTGTTTTTGCTGGTTGATGTTGCAGCCTGATGATGCTACTGTCATAGAGATGAAAGAGCCCGTGTCCTTGCAATTTGCATTAAGATACATGAATTCTTTTACCAAGGCAACTCCTTTGTCCAGCACAGTTACCATCAGTCTGTCAAACGAACTACCAGTTGTTGTTGAATACAAGATTGCTGAGATGGGTTATGTTAGGTTCTATCTGGCTCCCAAAATAGAGGAAGATGATGAAGAAACCAAGCCACAAGTTTAGTTGGATATAGGTATTGTTGGATTGGCATCTTAGGTTTTGAATTTGGATGTAGTTGTAGGATGCTTTTATACATTTCCAAGGTATTGCATCTGTTTGCCTGGCTATGAATTTGGAAGAAGTGTGCATGTCACATTATTTTCCACCTCGTTTAAAACAATGGATGTGCATTCTCCACTGTAGGGCCTTCTATTTTATTGCTTTTATGAATCTTAACAGCTTTCAAACTAAATGTTGAATCTGAGAGTTTGAAATTAACGGCCAAATTTGTTCTATATGCAAATTTTTCACTTTTTTAGTTATTCATACGTTCGTTTCTCCTGTTTTCATGTCATGTTATTAAACATTGCCTAATGGTTGTTGTGGAATGCAATTGAAAAGAACAAATGTGTTAATGCCAGAATCTGCAGAATGAGGTACTTGGTAATGTAATAATGTACACAATTATACTTGCTTCTGTTAAATTTATTAGGTCTATCCTGTACAAGAGTTAAAAGAACAAAGACAAATGTTACATAAAAACATTCTTTTGGTAGTTACTCGCATATCCTAACCTATTCTAAATCTAAGCCGAAACATTTGCTCAGGCTGACTCATTTGTACTCCTGATGATTGCTGAGGCAAATAATACATCTTCCAATGTATGGTGAAAAAATCCTCTAAGTAAGACCACTCGCTTGTTTTTGTACATTTTCAATAAATCAAAGATCAAACTGCAAAAAGAGTTGAGAGGAAACACCCCCTTGGGATGCTTAAGCAGTTTAAGAGGTGGACAGAATCCACATTGGCATCATGTGGTATAATTTGGGTTAAATTAATCAAGTATCTCGTTTACTTCGCTTCTTGGCTTCACCATAGAGGATAACTCCAATGACTGTAAGAGAATATCCTAACATTCCAGTCACTGATACCGGATTTCTAAATATCAAAATAGAGATTACAACTGCTACAGCTCCTTTTGCATTTCCTAGGACCTGGCAAAGTCATCATGCATGTCAAATAAATTAAAAACAATAAAAAGAAGTAGCAAAGAAACTATGATTACCTGAAGTGTTAACGCACTAGTGTGCTTTGTGACTAAAAAATTGGTCAAGTTGACAAAATATGCCAGTGTGGAGTTGAAAATAAGTAGCCACACAATAGTTGAATCTTCTCTAGCAAGTTGAATGGTAATTCCAAGCACATCTTCCTCCATTATAATTGAAGCAGGAAGTAGGAATGCAACAGCCATTGGTGCCATGTACATAAGAAGGTTCATAGAATTCAGTTGTTCCCTGAAAAATCAAAGAAACTATTTCATTACAATTGGAAGGAGAAACCAACAAGTTTAAAATACAATGGAAGGATAGTTTTGAGTACCCTTCAGAAGATAGTAAGACTCCTTGAAGTACTGTTTTGAGTGCCCTGGCTGCTGTAGCACTGATGCACATTATAAATCCAAATAGATGAAAACTTGGTTCTCCCTTCATCCATGTAACACAAAACACAAATAATAAATCAACATGTGTAGGTTGTAACTCAAAGTAGAAATCTCATTTAAATCTAAAATAATAAGGACATTGACACTACAAATCTAGCAGTTGGAAAGATCATCATCCAAAATTGAGGTCATTTCTCCCATTCATAAAAGTAGCAGGCTAAAACTAATTTAGTGCATACATTTAAAAAAGAAAATTCAAAGAAACAAAAGAAAGTCTTAAACACTCTCAAAGTAATACATACAATGACCTTAGTTTTATTGAACAATTCTTTAGTTTTGTTATAAGACAAATAAGAAATTAAGATTTTCCCTCAACATACTAGTATGTATTTAACAAATAACCAACTGTCCATCATTTTATATGATCAATCAAGGTTCCGTCAATTAAAAAAATATCAAATCAGCAAAACATTTTGTCCAACTAAGTTGTCAATTTTCTCTCTCTTATTTGTTAGTTGTTTATGCTAATGTGTACATTTTTTATTGGAGGTATATATAATAAAATAGGACATTAAAAAGGACAAGAGGTTTACGCATGAAGTTACGACTAATGAATTTCTTATTTGTTTGTTGTTTATGTTAATGTGTTAATTTTCTCTTTCTTATTTCTTAGTTGTTTAATAGACCACTCAAATTGCTCAACTTTTTAAAATAAGCCAATTAGGAGTTACATATGAAGTTAGGATATGATAAATCCGAGAAATTTTTGGACATTTTGAGAGACCTATAAAGCAAGATTCAAATTACTCATCCCTTTTCAATAGCGTGTTTTTTTAGGGATTGAACATTGAGTCTCCCCGTCCCACCCATAAATTCAACTATATAACCGCACCCTTTTATAACGCTAGCAAACCTTAGTTATAAATGTGACTTTTCTATATTTTCTTTTTAAAGTTGCGTGTTTTCTTGACATTTATATATCATAAATCATAATAATTCAATTCTTCATATTTGTTTCGCTCAGATGAAACTCTTCATATTTTTTGTCAATTAACCGAGGTTTGTGGATTGATGGATAATCTATATGTATTTCTGATGACGCATCGGCCATTGAGGTCTACCATGACCTGGAATCTCCAAAACCCCAATCACTTAAACTTTTTAAATTGCTACCATAATAAAAGAGATAAAAGACAACAGATAAGAAAGAGGACATACCCCACTAGCAATCATAACACCAGTAACAACAGGTACAAGAGCCATATAAGTAAGCCAACCCTCCCTTTTAAGGGTCATAAGATAAGCAAAAACCGCCGTAAAAAACGGGGTGGTAGCACCAATAGCTTGATTAAAAGACACAGGAAGATACCTTAGAGAAATATTCCCTCCAACCACAGACAAACAAAATATAAGTCCAAGTGATGATATCTTCACAAATTGTACCTTTGATCTCACTGTTTGCAATGGCACCACCTTCATCCATGATATTGCAATGTAACTTAACATTGAACATGCCATCATGTGACATAGTGTTAAGAATATTGGGTACTTGAAACCATAGTTGCTTAAAAGGTACTTATTTAATAGTAATACACCAATGTTTGATGCATACCAAAAACTTATCAAACTAACGGTGAATAGTTTTCCAGATATTGGTGGCACCTTCATTGTAACTAGTTAATTGATGTTTTTTTGGGTTTTTTAGTTAAAATTTTGTAACTTGGATGGATAAAGAGAGATTTTGAGAATGTGGGAGGAATGAAAGATGGATTGAGGAAAGGGGTATTGGTTTAGGGGAAGAAGGAGAAGGGTTGAAAGAGAGAGAAAGAGAGGGAAAGACAATGGATGATGCAGAGTGAGAAGCTCTTTGGAGAATTTTGTTAAAAATATTATGAGGGGATATTATCAGTTATACTATTATTAAAATAATCTACTTTTCAGAAAAATATTGAAACCTTTTTGTTGTTGTGTTTGGTAGATAAAGTTGCATATTATATTTAAAGATTAATTATGTTTTTTTTCCTTTATAAATATATATTAAATTTCATTTTTTGTTCTCATAAAAAATGGCTACGTTTGTGCACTTGCATAATTTTTCAGCATGCAATTTTAGTTTATTCTAAATTCAAATTTGTTTAATCGTTTTAACATTTTACAATGATTTTTGTGCAGATAAATTTAGAATATTATAAAACGTTCCTCCACAAATATGAGCTTGAAATTCAATTTCTAAGTCCATTTCTTCATTTTTATCATATGATATTTTTGAAGTTTAACAAAATTCATGTTAAAAAACTAATTTTTCATATATTGAATTTCTTGCTATTTACTTATTTCTTTTGGTATATTGGTGTGAATTTTTCATTCGCTAACACACTCGTTCAATTTTTCTAAATTCAACAAGTGTGTTTGTTCTCTACTATCACATAATATCATTGAACAATTCTTTCAGTCATTTGATTTTGGATACTGTATTATCTTGATGACTTATATCATATAAAATGGTTATTGACAAATCAAATTGGTTGATTATCTAAGTCAATCAATTTATTGAAAAAAAGGTTCCCGAGCTTCAACTTTTTGTGGTATCTATTCATCCCTTTAGATACGTGTACCATACCTATTAAAGTTGGACAAATTGAACTAAAAGGGAATCAAAATATGGCGGTCCCTTCAAATGTGATTATGGATTTGAAAATGCATCCTCACAAACAAGGATTTAATTCTTCTACGATCAAAAGTTTCACATTTTTATTGATTTTTAGATTCAACATCTGCATTGATACTTTTATTTTTACTCATATAAAATGGAGATCAAAGAATGATTCTTAGATATTATATACCATGATTCACAACTGCAGCTGCAGAGCTTATATCGTCTTCTTTTTTCTAGATTGTCAAAATCAAGATTGTTAACTATGAAGCACTGACGTAGACACCGATAATAATGTCATTGTATATAATTACAAGTGCCATGTCAAATGCTCGAGTACACCTTCAAAATGTAGCATATGGCTGGTTCGTCGATGAGTTCATTGCAATTGGTGTCAAACTCTCAAAATTAAGAGCACTTAGTTTTCTGATTGACTGGTTTTCAAATATTTGAGTTCTAAGCATTGGAGCACGATGAAACAAAACTAAAAACTTAATTAAAGAGGTATTTATAGACCAACTTTTACCAACTAACACATTTGAGTTCTAAGCATTGGAGCACCACGAAACAAAACTAACACATTTGAGTTCTAAGCATTGGAGCACCATGAAACAAAACTAAAAACTTAAATAGATAAACTTTTACCAACTAACACAACAGAAAAAGTATGCTAAAGCCCATAATTCAAAGACATGCCTAATATGAGGACTAACACATTCTGGTTTGGAAAGAACTACATGAATATTCCTCTAAAGTTTTGAAGACATGGTAACTAGTAAGTAGAAATCAAATACTAAAACTAAGCTTTAATAAGAGATATGATATCATCATACGCTATAGCCCATAATTCACATAATATTTCAAGTACATTGTCGGACCAATCACACTAAATATAGCACTGTCGATAAACACATCACAATAATGTAAAATTTTGAAAAGTGACCACAGATGAAATAACGTTGTCGGTTTTAGCTAACACCAATACTTTTGATAAATAAGATGTATGATAATGAGATAATGAATGAAAAATGACAAACAAAATCAGGGAAACTATAGCCTGTACATACCATGGTATATACCGGTTACCGGATCATATACCACGAGTCCACGACACAAACTCTAAAACATGAACAGATTTGCATCCTTAGATACATCTATTAATGCATAATTCTTGAAATATAGAAGATCTACGGCTATTTTATTCAGTATTTACTTCATAACAGTCAGAACAAAGCTACAAAATTCTGCAAACATGATTTATTCTTCAGCCAAATAGTGAAGTCATTACACATAAAAATCTGAGAATCAAGTTCATCATAAAGGAGGAATTGTTCACTACATCTAATCACATAAGAAAATAAAACCCCAAACAAATGAAGAAATAAGAATAGCAGAGGAAAAAACAAATGAAAGAGATAGAAGATTCAGTCTCATCCCAAATGTGGAAATGAAGAGAAGCAGAAAATGAAAGCATTGCTCCTTTTCCATAATGTCAATATTATTTTGCCGGTTCTTAAAAATTTGATTTCATTGCAAGTGTCCATTTCATTACCCTGTGATCGGTTAATGCTGATCGATTAATGCACATGAATTGATCACAATAATATTCGATCATGTGCAGCTATCGATCACAAGGAAAATAAAATCAACACTACTGAGAAGGTGAACTACAAAACGGATGACAACACTCAAGTAGTTAATCCATGTTTATCACTCTGTCACACCCTGGTTTTATAAACTCAATCAAATGTACAGATAAGAGTGGCAGAGGAGCAAAACCAATGAAAGAGATTCAGCTTCATCTGAAATGTGGAAATGGAGAGGCAGAAAATGAAAGCGCTGTTTCTATCCATAACTCAAAATTATTTTGCTGGTTCTGAAAATTTGATTGTGTTGCAACAATGGCGATTTCATCAGAAACTTATCAATTATTTATTTTTTTCAAACAGCAAATAAAAAATCATTGGAACACAATTTTTCACCTGCTCAACCAAGCATAAACATCAAGTACATAAATCAACATTCAATATTGTATATATTGTACTACTAAGTCTTCGAAATTTATCCAAAAAAAAAAACTACAGAAAATCCACTTTGATTCCATAATACCCCATCAGATAAGCAAGTGAAAATGTGCACATCGATTACAGAGGGCTGAGAAGCTGAGAAAGTTGTGGTTTTGGATCAGAGTTCATACCGATGATGATAATCAAAGGAATGAAACCATAGTGGGCGATAACCTTCGTTTTCTTCAGACCCCATGTTGTCCATTCCTTCACAGAATCGATCACTGATAGATCTTCTGCTTTCTTCTTTGAGCTCTTTCCCTTTGCCTTTAGAGAAATCGTAGACGCCATTCTTCTTTTCTCTTCTCTCTGTTGCAAAATTGAGTTGCAGTTAAATCCCTTTAAAATAGGAGCAGCATTCAACAACAACAACAGGAACAATAATGAACCCTATAAACATTTTTAAGAGTATTGCATTTGTTTGTTACAACTTAAAATCAGAAAACAACTTCAAATGAAAAGTTGTTGTTATAAGTGCTTTTCAAAAAAACAATCAGCGTATCAAAATTGGAGAAGGAAGGAGAATCGAATGACTTACCTGCGAGGAGACGAGATTTCTGTCGAGAGCGAAAAACAAAGTGAATGGGGTTGAGAAATTAGGGTTCCTTTAAATGTTGGGTTTGCCCCAATAACAAATAAACTAGCTGTCTAGTATAATAATGTTTTTTTTTTTATTTTTAAATTTGCACCAATTATTTTTATATTTTTTTAAGGCTTAATTGCACTTTTGGTCCACTATGTTTCAAGAAGTTGCGATTTTGACCTCCTAACTAATTAAAATACAAAATAGTTCCCCTATGTATTGGATCTTTGACAGTTTTGGCCCCCTAGACCAATTTTGACTCGGTCAACGTTGACGTGACACTTCAAATCCGCCACGTGTGCATTGCTTTGAAGTGTCACGTCAGCGTTGACCGAGTCAAAATTGGTCTAGGGAACCAAAACTGCCAAAAATCCAATACATAGGGGGCTATTTTGTATTTTAATTAGTTAGGGAGCCAAAATCACAATTTCTTGAAACATAGAGGACCAAAAGTGCAATTAACCCTTTTTTTTAACTACATTATAATTATATTGATTTATTAATTATTCTGTTTAACCGGTTGAACTGGAAGTCTCACCAGTTTAATCTCCAGCCTGATTTTGTAAACACAGTTTTCAATCCCAATAAAAATTGCAATTAGTAAAATGCATGGCTTAAAAGGGTTTTTGTGTATAATTATTGTCATACAAGTCTACATATATTACAATATGATTAAGAAAAAATACATAACAAAGAAAAAAATCATGAATACAAAGAAATTAATCTAAAGTTTAACCCTATGAACCGAATTACTATTTCTGTTGGATTGGAATTGTTCATTGTAAGCTTAAATTTTGCAGCTGATGAAATACAGTCATTTGAAGAAAATGAGAACACAAGATATTAGAAACTTTCAATTAAAAACACAAGATCCAGAAAAATAAACATCGGGAAGATATGGCTTTCAATTTTTAAAATACATCCGGCTACATGTACACAGGGTTATAAAAAAAATTAAATGATTTTTAGTGTTTAATATTTTTCTCGTTATTTATTAAAAAGAATGAAATACTATAAAAACTTTTTTTAACAAAAGTTAAAAGTTTGGGTCAAGAATATATATA
>Ga0228710_1001608_pt1 | contig 34246 bp, 26 predicted proteins | sample MedpolnodulmetaG_FD_177995 | JGI IMG/M metagenome (GOLD analysis project Ga0228710, IMG submission 177995) | Root nodule microbial communities from Medicago polymorpha collected in Santa Monica, California, United States - pink nodules | ecosystem: Host-associated > Plants > Roots > Nodule... | reverse complement strand
TATATAATGAATTTTTTTTTTTTTTTTTTGTGGTGGTCGGGGTTTGAACCCCGGACCTTGCATAATTTTTTATGCATTGTCCATACCAACTGAGCTAAGAGGAAGATTAACATAAATAAAAAAAATGATACAAAGACTGCGGGGACATTCGACCTGACCCAGGTACAACCCAAATGAAAATACAAAAATGTAAAACAGACCTAGTGGATCAACCCTAATCTATCTTAACAAAAATTCACCAATCACGGGCGCACCCAGCGAACCCGCGTACGGGCGCGAAACCAAGTTACAAAAAATGTGAAAAATGAAGATTGCGAAGAACAATTAGGGTTTAAAATTCGGCGAATGGATCGACCGTCAAAACGGTAACAAATCCAAGTGCCAACAGCTCCCTGAACAAAGCAGCAAGCATAAAAGCTCTTTCGAGCATCAAGTACCCCGAGTGTGTCTACAGACAAGACGACTTGAAACCTGCAAATCTCTACAGATCTGGAAACATCAGAGAATCAGAGTAGCCAAGCCACCAACACACAACAGGTTACAAACACGCGCATAAGGACTCAGATCGAGGGATGAGTCCAATACGTTAATTGGTAACCAGACCCTTTCGAGTTAACAGAACCGAACCCTTTCGGGTTTTTGAAACCAAAGCACGACACAAGCCAAAAGTCTTCAATCCCACCCAAAATTTGATCACGAACATAAACGAGATTCGTACCAGCTTCGAGCACGAAACACCGATAACACAACAACAACACCAGCAACCCAAACAAACAACAACCATGAATAAAGTAAGGTTATCTTAAGAAGTGTCCTTAGGGCACTAGTTAAGAAATAAAAATAAAAATATTTTTTTTTTGACAAAAAAAAATTATAAATTTATTTCTAAAATAAACTTTCTCTTTTAAGCTCCTTCACATCCCTAAAACAAAATCCAAGATTCGTACCCAAACTTCGACTTAATGCAAGGCAAAAGAGGAGGAAAACAAGGAAACGAATTTTCCGCATGTTGTCCATAAAATTATAGTATGGTTTTTTTTTTCCTCGTAAACTTAACTCAGTTGGTATGGACAATGCATAATTTATACGAGGTCTTGCGTTCAAACCCCAGCCATCACATAAAATTGTATGACATTTTTGTTTCAAAACATTGTTTAAAGAGAATTTTATAATCTAGTCAATGATTTTTTAAAACTATAGCAGAGATTTTTTTGACAAATATAAATGATATTCAAACATTCAAATTGATAGAGTGAGTTGATAAAATTCAAAGTCGCTAAAAACAAAAAGGATGAAACTGCGAACAAACTCACAACATCCATGTTAATAGCATAAAACGACATAGTACATATGCCTACAAATACGACTATATTAAAGTCTCGGGAATACTCATATCGTCAGATCTGCAACATTGACGATGTCAAAGTCATTGATTTAATCTGTACTTGTTCAAAGCTAATATTTCAACCTGAATCAAATAAGCATCACACAAAGACGGAAAATAAAAAACATCGTACAAAGACTAGAAGTCAAAACAAACAAAGTCATACAAAGACGAGAAAATCACAAAAACAAACAAAATAAGTTTAAAAATATGTGGAAATCACTATTTAACTAAAAAGAAAAACAATTCAGAGGGGTGATTTTGAGTCAAAATTCATCATAAATCAATTCTCTTTGTTAAATCAAAGAGAAGGAAAGTAGTGACAACTAAGGTTTGAAAAGATGGAAAAAAATAGCATTTTTGTAATTTTTCTACATTCGAGAAATATTCAACTTCATAAGGGTTTAAAGCCATTAATTTTTAAACATTTTAAAATTCATATTTGAGTGGTAAAATGGATTTTTAATTAGATCCGATTTAGTCAAAAAGTCATTATATTAGAGAATGTATTATTAGCTAATGTTTATTTTACTTAAAATTTAAAATCATATTCTTCAGTAAAAAAGAAAAGCTCACATTCTTTTTTATGCTTGCCTTAGAATTATTTATATATCATTATTCTTTGGTTTATTACAATATATATATATATATATATATATTACTATTTTGACTGTCAAAATATAAATGCATTATCATTGTCCTCGTGAGCTTAACTCAATTGATATGAACAATGTATAATATGCAAGGTCCGGGGTTCAAACCCCAACCACCACAAAATAATATATATGTATTATTTTTTAGTTTAATATTTTTTATAATCTAATTGTCTAGTTTTTCTAATAAAAACCTATTAAAAAGATGCAAAAGTGGACCCTTAACGTTTTGAAATAAAATGAACTTACTATGATAATATATAAACGACCCTTGGTAAAATAGGAACAAAATAATTTCTTACTACATTGCGTAAACCCTACTCAGCATCATTATCAAGAGAAATAATATGATTTACCTTCTTTCTAGTAGTGACCGATGCATGAAAAAAAATTGTGTTGCGGTCACCATTCCTGTACCAATGGGACTTTGCACATTGTCGCCAATAGGCATCATCATGGGCTAGCAAGCGTTGCATTTTCTTTCTCAGATCAAACATCCAAACCTGTCCCACACCTGAAGAATGTAGTCACATATTTTGCAGTTGAGCACGACAATCTTGAATGTCACTTTTCAACTTATGACATTGAGTTTTACTCCAAACGGACATTTCTTCCACACAAGAGGGCATCTTAGGAATAAGAATATACCTACCAAGAGTTAGTAACCATTTCCTTAAACCCCGGTTCTAAGTGCCACACAATTTCATACCGAAAATGGCGTTTATTGAGGTCGAGGCATTGGACTACAATTGATAAGGATGGGATAATGATCAGAAGCAGGTGCCAAAAGACTTTCGACAGAAGCTTCTGGAAATATATTGAACCATAAATTATAAGAAAGAGCACGATCTAACCTTTCCTCCACCGCACGTGGCGTACTAAGACTTTTAAACCACGTGAATGGGTAGCCTTCAACTAGGACATCTGACAAGTCTGAGTCAAGGACAGCTTGTTGGAAGCCATTAATCAACCACCGAGGTCTATTGTTACGACCTCTTTTTTCACTGGAATCTAGAATGTCATTGAAATATCCAAATATGCACCAGGGCCCTGAAAATTGATCAGAAAGCTGACGGAGGAAGTTTCACGCAACAATTCTACGACCCCCGTGGGATAGCCATAATAGCCGGTGAGTCTCCAAGTTCCAAGTACATAATCAATAATTTCAACAATGATATGATTATTATAAAAATCTACAAGATGACAATTGAAGGAAGTGTGCCAAATTAAAGCAAGACCCCGCCTTTGTCGGTGCGGTTAACGGAAATACAAGAATCAAAATCAAGCAAGTAATGTAATTCTTCAAATTTATTTCGGTGGACTAATGTCTCACTTAAGAAGAGGAGGTCCGGATTGAAGTGTCGAACTAGGTATTTTAAGTCGGGAATTGCGCTCGGGCGACCTAAACCCCGACAACCGATTAGAAATTACATGCATTTTAGTATCCCTCCCAACACTAACACTTGTTCCTATTACATTATTCCAACAACCCCAACAACAACAAATGATGTTTCACCATTTTGAAGAGTCAGCACCCTCATTCATTTTTTCAATTCCGACCCTGACTCATCATGAGCACCTTCATTGTTACCTTGAGATTGTTTAGCTCCAACAATAGGGGAGGAGGCCGCATGCAGTCCAAGCACCAAAAGACGACCCAAAATCAAGCTTGAGGTCCAATCTGTTACAAACCTCAAACTTAAAGGACTTATGTGTGACCAAAATAACTTAAAGAATCAATCTAATACAAACCTCAAACTTAAAGAATTCTTGATGTAATTTATCCTATTTACTAATATTACTGACAATTAATATTAAAAATCGGGATGTTACATGTCTTCCGAATATCATGAACCACTTGTGAGACATAATTTTTGTTTCGCTTCATATGGCAGTCACACACACATATATGATGGATAGATTAGCTTAGCTGCTACATGTAGATAAAATCTACTATGGACATAAATTGGATAACTTTGCTGTTACATGTAGATAAAATACATTGATACTTTAAATACTTTTTAATTAATGGATACAAACTTTCTTAAAAAAAAATGAATGGATACAAACATAGAGGTAATAATATCCATACTCAAAGTTTTTAATTTATAATGATAATTTAGATATATAGATTTTGAATTTATACTACACGACAAATTAGTTTTTAATCTTGTCAAAATAATATTAGTTTTTTAATTAAAAAATGTGTAAGTTTTTTTTTTATAAGAGTTGTTGATGCAAAGAGCATCAACTATATATTAAAAAGAAAATAAGAACATACAAAAAGAAGGGGGGACATGAACCTAAACCTTTCAAAGATTTACAAATCTGTAGCAAGGTAAACCTAGCCTATTTTTTCCAGTGAAATCAGTTGTAGCTTGGATTGGAATGTCATTCATCCACAACATAGAATTAATGGTTAATCCAATATTTTATAATTTATCAGCACAACAATTCCTTTCTCTAAATATGTGAGTAACTAGGAGATTCATGTTTCCTGCCAGCAACATACAATTGTCCCATCTGTTTCTTACTCTCCAAGGAACAATGGAAATTGAGTTAAAGGCTTGAATAACAAGCATAGAGTTTGTTTCAAGCCATAGTTGGGACAAAGCTTTGTTGTGAGCTATTTCAATTGCCTGCATAGCACCTGATAATTCAACAAATAAAGATGTACCTGTACCTAAATTATGTGCAAAACATCCAATGTAGAGAGCTTCCTGGTTTCGGAATAAGCCTCCACAAGCAGCCTCAGATGGAGTTCCTGCAGCTTCTCCATCAGTATTGCATTTTATCCAGTTGGGAGTTGAAGGATGCCAAATCACTTCTCTTATGTCAGGAGGTTTTGGAGGGTGAATTCTGATGTTGAAAGATTTAAGGATAGGGAATTCAAAGATAGAGTTATATGATAGCTTTTTGGTCATGTTCCCTGAAAGAGAAACATTGGCAGCAATTAAATCGATAGCTGCTTGCCAAAGGATGCGTTTGTCATGCCATCTCAGTTGATTTCTACAATCTTGCATTGAGGAGACCACCTTCTCTCAGTAATGAGCCAAACAACTTCCACGGATTGAAAGTGAAGGTTTATATTCAAGACATTAGAAAACCATGCCCAAATTCTAATGGCGTGTTTACATTGAAAAAACAAATGGAATGAGGTTTCTTGAGCTTCACTGCAGCAGCTACACATAGAAGTGATTGAGAAACCTCTAAGATTGAGTTGATCATCAGTGGAAACTTTGTTGTGCATCAACCTCCATGCTAGTATAGATTTTGAAGGTGGTATATCAGGTGACCAGATTGATTTGGTCCATCTCAGATGTTGAGCTGGAGTTGTTTTGAAGTTGTATGTTTCTTTGAGAGATAAGATGCCATTGTTGGAGTGTCTCCATACGAAATTGTCTTCAGCCTGATTAAAGGGGAGGGTTACTTGCATCACAAGATAAAATTAGAAACTCTAGAGGATAAAGAATTATGCCAATCATGGTTGAGATTCAAAAATTGGGTGATGGGCTTCTCACACCATATATCATTCCAAAAACTAACTTTGGTGCCATCTCCAATTTGCCAAATTGAATTTTTCTTTGCAACAAAAAACTCACTTTTCACACTACTCCACAAGGAAGAGTAAATGTGATAGTTTATGCAAATATCATTCTTTAGAGCTCTTGACTTAAGTAACCTAGCCCAATCATTTTCTGATTGATTAATTCCCAACATATTTCAAATTAGCAGCTTCATTAAAAGAGACTAGAGACCTAACTCCCAGACCTCCTTCTTTCTAAGTTTTATCATTTTTTGAACTGATTAATTCCCAACATAATTTCAAATTAGCAGCTTCATTCAAAGAGACTAGAGACGTAACTCCCAGACCTCCTTTTTTCTCAGTTTTACAAACCTTTTTCCATGAAACTGTGATTAATTTTCTTTTTTCTATGTCACCACTCCATATAAAATTCCTGATACACTTATCAAAATCTTTCAATAAAGTGACAGACCAAGAATAAATAGATAATGTATGTACCAGCATGCCTTGAACAACGACTTTCACCAACTGAACTCTTCCGGCAATAGATAGAAGTGAAGCCTTCCAAGCTGACAGTTTGAGTTTAATTCTATCTGCAATAGGTTGGAAGTGGATCTTCTTTGGTTTACCTTTGAAAATTGGCGCTCCTAGGTAGATGAATGGAAGAGTTCCAATGTTGAATCCAAACATAGTTGCAATGTTAAGAAGCCTTTGTTGAGAAATTGACCCTGAGAAGATTGTTGATTTATTTGCATTGATTCTCTGACTTGAAGCCAACGTATATTCTGTGAAAAGATTTTGAAGTTCTAAAAGACCTGCAGCCTTACCTTGCATAACACCATGATGTCATCTACATAGAGCACATGAGATGGAACCAAAGAGTACCTGGCTCCACTGATCTGCTCCAACTTGCCTTCATCCACAAACTTTGTCAATCCTCTACTTAGCACCTCTTCTGCAATACAAAATAAAAGTGGGGAGAGAGGGTCACCTTGCCTGACCCCTCTTTTACATTTAAAAAAATCATGCAACTTGCCATTAACTGCCACAGACAAATTAGCGGAATGCAAAATAACATTAATCCAATTACAAAAATTTCATTAAAACCAAAAGATTTCAGAACTCTCAAAAGGAAACTCCACTCAATGGTATCAAAAGCTTTATAAATATCAATCTTTAAAGCAAGATTCCTACCAAAAGATTTTTTGAGGTTAAACAAATGCATTCCTTTATCTGTCTTCCCTGAACAAAGCCTCTCTGATGATTGGAGATTAGGATAGGCATGATTTTAGCAACCATCTCTGCAATAACTTTTGTGATTATCTTGAGCTTGAAGTTAGCTAAAGAAATAGGCATGTATTGATCAACAGTGTCAGCATTTGGTGATTTAGGAATTTGAACAAGAGCATTAGAGTTGAAGTTTGGAGGGAGCCAAGAGCTAGTGAAAAATTCCATGACAACATTGATAACATCAACTTTTACAATAGACCAATAAGTTTGAAAAAAATGTCCTCCAAATCCATCATGGCCTGGAGCTCCATCCCCATTTAAAGAAAAGAATGCTTCCTTTATCTCAGTTTCAGAAGGTATCAAAGTAAGGAGATTGTTTGTTTGCTCATTGACTAAGTTAGTAGAAAATAAATTTTTGTAATAAATAGAGATATGATCAGCAATTTGCTCTGGTTCAGTTAGCACTGTATCACAACTTCTGATGGAGGAGATTATGGAGGTTTTGGATTTAATTTTGGCCAGCCTGTGGAAATAGGTTGTGTTTCTATCACCTTCTAAATGCCACTTTAGTTTAGCTTTTTCTTTTCAAAAGGCTTCTTGTTTGGCCAATGGAAGGTCAAGTTTTATGGGAGCAAGTTTTCGTTGGTTCAAAAGGTTATCAGTGAGGCCAAGGTTATCGATTTGAGTTTGGAGGGCTGAAACTTCCTGCTCAGCTTCAGAGAAAAGATTATGAACATTGTCAAAGACATTCCTGTTCCAATCTTTCAAGTTGTTTTTCAAGTGTTTAAGATTTTGTGATAAAATATGCAAGGGGTTGCCAAATGTAGGAAGGTTCCAAGAGTTTCTAATCACATTAATGCAATCTTCATGAAGTGACCACATTTTCAAAAACTTGAACTGAGATGAAAAGTTGGAATTGGAGAGTATAAAATCTAGGAGCAAAGGGGAGTGGTCTGAACTACGTCTAAGTAAAGTGGAACACGAAATTGAGGTACACATGTCCAACCATGTTGACTGCAAATGGTTTTGTCTAACCTTTTTTCAGGGTAGACAATACCTCCTCTTCTATTAGACCAAGAGAAAAGTGAGCCTCTAGTTGGAAGGTGGATAAGTTGGTTGGATTCAGACCAGTGTCTGAAATCCTCCATTGGAATTCTAGCAGGAGCATGATGACCTCTATATTCATGTGCTCCAAGGATAGTGTTGAAGTCACCCAAAAAGCACCAACGAAAATTATGGTTCGATTGTATAAAAGAAAGTTTGTTCCATAGATTTCTTCTAGTGATGTAGTTTGTGGAAGCATAAATGGCACAAATACCAAAAGTAATATTGTTTTCAGATATTGTGAAAGAAACATGTTGGCTATCAGGATCAATAATAACCAGGTTTAGGTGATGGGAACAAATGCACCAAAGGTTTGGTTCAAGGTTACCTCTATTATTGAAAGCAAAAGTTTTGAGACCTAGTCCATGAAGCCATGTTGAGGGAAAAGATGAGTATTTCATCCATGGTTCATCTATGAGGATGATCTCAAGTTTGGAAGCATTAGAACTTTCACCTTCACTAGCATCCTGGCCTTCAACAGTCTAGTTAGGGGATTCAACAGCAACATTTTGATATGTGAGATCAGCAGGGATGTCAGCAGCCTCACTAGAATTGTGTGGCAGTCCCTGCTCCTTATTATTACGGCCTGCTTCCAAATTTTTAGATGCAACTGGTGGCTGTTCCTGGTTGTTTGGCTCATTAGCATCTGAGTTCAGCTCCACTGTCTCAATGTTCCTATTATCTCTAACCTGCACAAACCAAACAACAGGCTTCTTACTAGTTTCTTTGCCTATATTATTTTCTTTCCCCACCTTCTCCATGACACCCTAAATTCCAAAAATATTTATTACTATTATTTAATTAAAAATAGAGTTTGATTCACAGCGAAAAGTGTCAAATAAAAACTTTCTTAATAATATAAGAATTCTCCCACAAGATTTAGGATATCACATTGACTCATAACAAACATAATTCAGATTTCACTTCCTTGAAAATTATAATAATATTAACATCTAATTTTTTGCTTTTGAAAATAATTTATTTCACTCATAGACAATGGTTTTCTTGTACATAACTAAATAGGTAAGCATATCCCTATCCCCGTGTCACTATCAGAGCGGTGCTTTTCCCCAAATAATTGACGACACAAGACAAGTCCTCATGGAAGGCATGCACTTGACTCCAAGACTCATAACCTATACAACTACGGTTTCGCAACCGCAGGGCCAAGCCAACAAACACAAACAACGAAGGGGTGAGTTTTGAGAACATGTAACAGTATAAAATAAACGAGAAGAACATGTAAGCAGTTAAGTCAAAATCGTATTACATCACAAACATAGTATTCAAAACCTTGAAGAATATACTATGTCAACTCAATCCACATTAGTAAAAAAAAAATTATCATTGCAACATAAGAACTAAAATCTTCACAAACACAATGTCACAATTCAATTCCAAAATAGTCACAACCTATATATTCACCAATAACCATCTTCATAAGAACAACAGATAATCACCTTCATCGTCTCACACAATTACACTTATTCACCAAACACAAATCATCATCAATTTTTATACATATGGACTCAGTCCTAATACCTATATGAATGTGGTACCACACCTATCATCACCAAGTTGCCAGAGATATGTTACTAGAATTTTCATCACCAAATTGCCAGAGATATGTTACTGGACTTTTTCATCACCAATTCATCACCATTTTTCCTAGACTCAATTCTAGTATGCATGCATGGGACCGATTCGTCAAGTAAATACACATCATTCACATCATCAATACATCACCTATTAATGCAAGACTCTCTCTAATTATGCACACCATCACGACAAAAACAATAACATCACCGTAGTTAAACGTCGCCACTTTCATCACCAAATATAAATATACATCATTATATCATCACCATAATTTAAATAATCATCACATTTATCATCACCATAATTAAACGTCACCACTTTCATCACTAAATATAAATATACATCACCGTAATTTAAATAAACATCACATCATCATCATCATTATAAAATGGACATCGTCATTTCTCATCGTATTTATTTATATACATTTATATAAAATCAATCATCATCACTCTTCGTCACAACCATAAGATTCCTCATCTCTACTCTCTATCAAACAGATTATATCACCACATTATCTCCTCATTAACCCAACCATTAAGCACGGCCTGTTCCTGCGTCAACATCCCTCTATTTTATTTTTATTATTCATTTTACGGACATGCTATATTCTCTCGTCTATCATAGACTCTTTAGATACTTTATTATGATAGCAAACCCTATTCCTCATTCTTAGTGTTTAAGATGTTTACTTCTCCCTCAACATTCCTTATAATGTCTCCCCTCTATACAACTAGGTTTTACCTCACCCTCGTCATAAACTCTTTCATATTTACTCTCCTCATTAACACGACTTTATATCTTATTACTTTGTCTCATATTCGTTGTCATCTATAACATCGACCAGTCCCCTAAACTTAACGTCACTCTGATTTTAATTTATCATCTCATATGATCATTACTTTCGACTTCAACAATTTTCCTCACTAAAACTTCACTATAATTTAGGGATTTATTCTCTCGATATCGGTCGTTATTATTATCATCGTCAAACATGGATTACTAATATTCCAACTATACTGTTGCACACATATTCCTTTGTTTAGTGCAAATTACTATTATTTATACTAGGCATACGGCGCCACTACAATTCCAACTTCTAATACGTTTTGTTTTGATTTTTATAAGTTATAAATCATGAACCCTACTAGATATACCATGTACCTAATCCTCCAAACCCAAAATATAAGCTCCTGATGTACTCTTAACAGCCCAAGAGACCGAAATTCTCTATATAAATTATTTCTAATAACAACAGTACCCTACGGATGCTAACTCCATTAGTGCACCATCAAGCAAGGAAAATCCTTTTTGTCATTAACGAAAGAATCATTCATATCCAATATGTGTGTGTCATTCTTCCTTTTTATTTATCAACTACAACCAGTCATGATTCCAAGAAACATCAGGTAACATTGCATCTCTAATTTACACCATGTATTCTTTTTCTCTTAATCGATGCCAATTCATTTTATCTACCAATTCATTCTATCTACTTCCTACAAGACTGGAAGTACAGTTATTCATCGTAGAACTCCCTTATTTTTGGGTCATCATTGACCAATCCTTATTCAGCCTCATAAAGTATCAAGGACTCTTAAGAATGGGTTGGATTTTGCTATTGTTAATGTGTATGCGCCTTATGACAATGAGGGGCATTCTTCCCTATGGGACCGTTTGGGCACTCTTGTTCAGAATGATAAGAGCAGGGCTTGGTGTGTTAATGAAGACTTTAATGCCATTAGATTGGAGACCGAGAGAAGGGGCAGGGTAACTGGTGGTCCTAGTGAAGATTTCTCGGGTTTTAATAGATTTATTGACGATACTGAGTTGGTGGATCTGCCGTTATGTGGGAGGAGCTTCACTTGGTTTCGGGGTGACAGTTTATAATTGAGTCGTCTAGATCAGTTTCTTCTATCTGAAAAGTGGATCATTTTGTGGCCAAATTTTGTGCAGATCGCTTTGCCTCGATCTTTGTCAGATCATTGTCCTATTTTGTTGACTGTGGATGAAGCTAATTGCGGACCAAGACCGAATCGTTTACTTAAATACTGGTATGATTTACCTGGTTATAAGGATCGTATTTTTGGTTGGATGTTAAGGCAGAGGAACAAGAGTTAGCTGAGGAGGAACTGGGGGAGATCCATTTTTGTCATCAGAAGTCCTTTCCTTATCTAAATTACACGCAAGTATTCAATGGCAAAAGTCCCGATTAAACTGGCTTTGGGAAGGTGACGCTAATTATATATTTTTTCATGGCATTGTGAATGCTAGGCGGAGGGCAAATGCCCTTATTTCTATTAAGGTGGACGATGTTCAGGTCGAAGGGGTTGAACGTGTGCGTAGTACGGTCTTTGATCACTTTCAGAATCATTTCAAAATCAGTTGTTACAAACCGTCCGAGTGTTGAGGATTTTTCGTTTAGCTCGTTATCCGAGAAGGCTGGTGCGACCCTGGTTGTGCCTTTTTCTGAGGAAGAGATTAAACAGGCGGTGTGGAATTGTGATAGCTTTAAAAGTTGTAAACCTGACAGCATCAATCTTAGTTTTATAAAAGATTTTTGGGAGTTGTTAAAAGATGATATGTTCCGATTTTTTAATGAATTCCACCGACATGGCAAGTTGACCAAAGGGGTAAATAACACTTTCATTGCTTTGATTCCTAAGGTTGAAAATCCCACTTTGTCAAATTTCCATCCCATTTCTTTGGTTAATTGCTTATACAAGATTCTTTCTAAGGTTCTGGCTAATCGGTTGTGTAGTGTTATTTGGGAGTTATTTCTATGTCTTAGTAAGCTTTTGTGCCTAGTCGTCAAATTCCTGATGGTCTTTTGATAGCTAATGAGTTGGTGGATGACGCTCGCAACCGGAAGAAAGATCTTTTACTGTTTAAAGTGAATTTTGAAAAAGCATATGACTCTATGGATTGGAAGTATCTTAATATTGGTATGTGTAGAATGAAGTTCTCGGCTTTGCGGTGAAGGTGGATGTCATAATGTATTTCGACACCAACGGTTTCTGTTTAGGACAATTACTTGGATTAAATAGGATACTGTTTGTTTGAGCAAGGATGAGGGAGGTTTGGGGGTTAGGAGATTGAAGGAGTTTAATCTTGCGTTGTTGGGTAGGTGGTGGTGGAGAATTTTAGAGGAGCATTGGAGTTTATGGTATAGGGTTCGTTGTACCCGTTATTGTAACGCCCTTGCGTTACTAACATAGCATAGCAATCATATTTAGGGCCCGTTTGGATTAGCTTATTTTAGAGCTTATATAAAACAGCTTATGCAAATAAATAAGTTTTTATGTATTATTTATAAGTTTTTAAGGTTGTTTATGAAAAAACAGTTTATGAAGATACGATTTTCGCTAGTGAGAACTTATAAATTAAAATAAAAGCTTATTTATTTACATAAGTTATTTTTCATAAGCTCAAATCAAACGGGACGTTAATCTCTAATTAAGTCATTGACATAAGCTCATCATTTATCAACATCAATCAATGAAGGATTACTCACCTTATTCTTCATTTAGCATATTTAACTCAACAAGTACAATTCATCATTTCAAAGTTATAAGCAAGCAATTATCATTATCAAAGGAATCACCACATCATATATATATACATATACAATTCTCACCTCATTACTATTACCAAAATAATTATCATCAAATAGATTCACCAAATGTATACGCACAAGCAAGTAAGACATACAATTAGAATCTTATTCAATTATTCACAATCATCAACAAAATTCACCATCGTACATATACACCAATCCACATAATCACAATATTCAACAATTTCACCAATGCACAAATTCACCAAGCACATAGACAATTAAGACTCATGTACAATGCACTTATACATGACACCTATATGCATGCGGTACCGTCACCAACAAGGTCGTCACCTTAAGATGCCAACAGAACATCATATCACCAACATTTGAATACAAAGTATTCGATCACTGACCTAGATATAAATATCCGACAACATATGATGCATCAAGCTATGACACACTATACATAAGTTCAACATCAATTCACCAACATATATGAATTCACCGACAATCACCATCAATTAACATATATGCATTCACCAACAATATAACCATCAATTAACATATATGCATTCACCAAAAATATCACCATCAATTAACATATATGCATTCACCAACAATATCATCATCAATTAACATATACGCGTTCACCAACATCAACTAAATCATATAATTCAACAGCCTCATACCATTTCTCATAATCAAAGTAAGGAGAAAATACAACACATTATGATAAACATCTTATTCAACACCTATCAATCGTTCACCTATCTTCATATAATCATATCAAACTATCCACAAAAGATTTGCCAAGTATTTGGTCTTAAAGATTATTTTCGACAAAATTCGTCTCTCATATCGCAAAACCAGGTAAACAAGATCCAGTGCCTCAACTATGTATACACCTAGACCACATGTGAGTGCAGTAGAGTATGCATGTGCGTTTCACCGGCTAAATACAATAGAATCATAAAATTCACCAAGTTCGTCTCATGGTATCATTTTGCAAAACCAATTCACTTTCAAAACAAAACCAAGTTAGATCCATCACATCATAGGTTAAATACCATTGGACACCTTCATTGAATTTATTAATACTCAAGTTTTGAAGTTTGAAAACAAACCATAAGTTCTGGGTTGACTTAGAAACGGTTATGCTGAATTTTCGTAAAATTTCACCAAGACCTCCTTGGAGTGTTTTCAACGTAACTCAAAATATAAAAATCATTTTCAAATCAAACCAAAGGCACTGGAAATCTAACACAATTATCTAAAACTTTCATGTTTACACCAAAAGCCAATTCGAAACAGAAACGTGTGAAAAAGATGCAAGAACGCGAAACAGGGAATGCTGTCAAAGAGCAACTCGCCCCGACGACCAAATCACTCGCCATGGCGAGTTGTGACAGGTAACTCTCGGGAAAAACTCCACTTTTCACCCCCAAAGTCCCAATTTTGAATCCCCTAAGCCCTAATTTGATACCAAAGTTTATCCAAACGTTTATAAACATAAAAAGGGACTCAAAACCATATAAAACTTGATTCAAAACATCATTCCAATAAAATTCATCATTCTAGTAAAACTTTCAAAACCACACAAGTTTATTCCACAACTCTATGATTATGATTACTCAAGGTTTCAATCATCTACAACAACATCTCATAACAGCAACAACAACGACCAATCATGAATTCATCAACAACAACATCATACTTCATCAATTTTGAATGAAAACACAAAGTATACATATACACACATCTTGAGCATGTAATTTCATCATCAACAAATTTAATCAATATCAAATTCACATACCCAGACATTACATCAAAGCATAAGCACGAATTTCATCAATTAAAATCATAATAATTATTTTGCAAAAATAAGCACGTATGGGTAGAAGTAGAAAAGAGATTATACAAGATTATGAATGAAAACTAGCCCTCTTACCTCAAATCTTCACAAATCTAAGCTAAGCCTTCACTTTAGCTCCAATCCCTTGAGTCTCTACCCTCTTCTTGCTCTTCAAGTTCTTCTATCTTCAAAACCCTATTTCTAGCTCTCTCTCTCTCTACCTCTCTTGAAATGTTTTGTGAAAATGAACAAATGATTATATGTGACCTAATTTTCCTCACAACTAGAGTTTAAATAGGCTCCTCACTATTGGGCTTAACCCTTAATGTCTTAATGGGCTCAACACACTCATTAACCAATTCAAAATGTTTCTACTCACTTATCGGTAAAAAAATAACGAATAGTCACCGGCTCTTAACTAATTACCACAACCCACTAGTAACTTAATAACAATAATTATTCTCACTCAAACCACCAAAATAATCTATATGGTAAAATTACTAATTTACCCTTACCCACAAAATGACCAAAATACCCTTCAAACACGAAACCCGTCAAAATACACACATAAGCAATTAATCACATACGAGCATAATTAAAACACACATAAAACAATTAAAATAAATCTAACGAAAATCGGGTTGTTACAGTTATCGGGGAGGAGGGGGCAGTTGAGTAGTGAAGGGGGGAGGGGTGGTTCGGTGTGGATGTAGACTATTAAGAATGTTAGAGATGGTGTGGGACAGGTTGATGAAGGGTGAATTCTAGATAATATAATCCGTTAGGTGGGGGACGAAAGGTCTTCCTTGTTTTAGGTAGATCTGTGGCTTGAGGGGAAACCCATGTCTAAGGTCTTTGCGAGATTATATGAGTTAGCTGATAATAAATTAGAAACGGTAGCTCATATGCACGCAAGGGGTTGGGGGTTAAATGGTGAGGCATGGAAGTGGCGGCAGAGGTTGTATGTGTGGGAGGAGGAGCTCTTGGGGGAGTGTGTCGGTCAACTAACATCAGTTACTTTGAAGGTTGAATGTGCCGATAGGTGGGTGTGGACTTTACATGTTTCTAATTGTTATACTTTTAGCTCTGCTAATTCTTCATTGATAAAAGTGGAAAATGTTCGTCATCATCATTTTAATAAGTTTCTGTGGTTGAAAGCGGTGTCTCTCAAAGTGTCGATTTTTGCTTGGCGTCTGTTTCTTAACTGGGTTCCTACGAGGGATAACCTTGTCCATAGGCGTGTGCTACTAGCTTCGGATCAAAGCTGCGTTGCTAATTGTGGTTATAACGAGGACGACGATCATTTTTTCTAAATTGCGGTGTCTTCGGTGTGTTGTGGAAACTAGTTGCGGATTGGCTAGGTTTCTCTACAACTTTTCATGGCTCTTTTTTTAATCATTTACATCAGTTTGGCAGGTTACGTGGTTTTTCGAAAGCCGCTACGGAGTCAATGAACATTATTTGGTTATCAGTTGTTTGGGTAATCTGTAAAGAACGTAACAATAGTGTGTTCCAAAGGAAAGAGGAAATGTGTCAAGTGTTATGTGAAAATGTGAAGCTTCAATCTTGTTGGTGGTTGAAGTCAAAATATGTTACTTTCGATATTGATTATCAATTGTGGAAGCAGATTCCTTTAGCTTGCTCAAATTCAATTTTTTAGCTTGTCATTTCCTTCTCCTCTTGTTTCGCTTTTGAGACTTTGTAGAATGTATCTAAACCTTAATTTTGTGTAGGCTCTTTGGCACTTCTTGTGCTGAAGCATCTAGTTGTGGTTATAATATATCATTTTTGCTTTTTCAAAAAATAAAAAAAAGATTTTAAAAATAATTAAAATATCAAATGAAATATTTAGCAAATAATATCAAATATTAAATTAATATACGTATTTTTTTTTTGTCAATAATCTAGTGGCTAGAATTCGCGTGAATAAGTGGAATGTCGGGTTCCAACCCCAGCCCATATAATAATGCTCACGCGACATTAACCAAAACATTACCCGTTCATATTAGTGGCGATGGCTTCACTCCTCCCAAGTCATCTTCTTCATCATTACCACCACCACCGCTGTTCTGCACTTGCTGCCATTCCAAACCGCTTCTTCCACCTGACTATCTCCTCCTCCAGCCGCACGAAGTCCGCTTTTTCAGCTTCACAAAACGAATTCGCTTCTCGTATGTTCTCAACTCTCACCATAAGTATCTATCTATGGCTTTTTTGCTCAAACGCTTCTCGTAATCTCTGTTTGTTTTTTTTGAATGAAGTTGGTGATTTAGAATTTGAAGCGCCGCTGAAAATAGTGAAATACCCAGACCCCAAGTTAAGGAAAAAGAATAAACGCATTGGAACCTTTGATGATAATCTTAAGAAACTTGTAGATGAAATGTTCGACGTAATGTATAAGTAAGTAACACTTTTTTCATTTTCAGTTAAGTGCTTATGTATAACTATAAGCTGTTTCTACACCAAAAGATGAAATGAAGTTATAAGCTACAAGCTCTTTTTTTATGGAATAAGTTGAAAATAGCTTATGGATATGTCATAGGTTGTTTTCATTAGCTCTTCCAAATAGTCTTACAACTATCTTATAAGGGTCTGTTTGGCAAGACAGCTTTTTGAGCTTATAGCTTATGTCTTATAAGCTCATTTGACTAGGAAATATTTGTTTGGTAACTGTCACTTTCTTATAAGCTTATAGCTTATTTTATTTTACTAGCTTATAGCATGTTTTGATAAGATAATTCAAGTAACTTATAGCTTAAAGCTTATACTTATCATATTTTATCCCAATTTTACCCCTTTAATCTTAATAAAAAAATTAAATTAGTTTTTATGTCATTTTATATTTATAAGTTAGTTTAACCTCTAATTTTACCAACATTACAAATTCGATCAGCTATCCTCTATAACCTCATTTGCTATAAGTTAGCTTATCAACTATGTGGTACTTTTTAGTTTTTACTAAACAGAGCCTAAGTACTTATGTCCTGTAGATAAGTTCAAATAAGTCAATTCAAACAGACTCTTAGTCTGTCTTTGTTTGTCGCAACGGAGTAGAATATTTACATTGAATCATTTATGATCTGCACTATAAGAAATTTGAAGGAAAATTTTCTTTTCTCCTCTGTCTTTCACTATCATAAAGATTTTATTTGTATGACATTTTAAGCATTCAATTAAGTATAGTAAATACGCACTCGTGCTGCGTTTGAATTGCCTTATTAACAATTTATTTTTACTTATTTGCATGCATAAATAATCATCTTTTAAAGTGTTTGAGATGGGTTATCGAAATAGCTTATAGCATATATATGAAAAGAGTTTAATCATATTTCCCTATGATTTTAAAATCAGCTCATACATAGCATTTTATCCGAACAAACCCTTATACTAATAATAAACGTAATTGTTTTCAGGAAATGTTTTTATAAAACAAGAGTGGTCATTATGTAAGCAAAATCAACCATATTTTAAATTTAAGGAATCAACAACCAATCCAGAGGTGTCCGTGCTTTATAACTGTGTCCCCTTTTTTGGGACTTTTGTCTAATGTCCCTGACCAAATAGCATGAGCTGATAATGATAATACATTTCATTTCTTGTTATAGTTCTTGGATATTAGGGAATGGCTACCTTACTTTGTTGGTAGAAATAGCTTGGGGGATACAAATCATAGTCTGGGAGAAGATGTCAAACCTACATTCACTCAATTGCAGAATAGTCTTACGCCTAAAGTTTGTCGGTTCACCTTGTGGTCTACTGGTTTTACAAAAACAGTAAATCTTTTATCTAGTATGCCAATATAACAGAAAAAAGTTGAATTTGAACAGTTCAAAAGTTGTCACAAAATGGTTGTGCAAATATCATTTCTCTATTTTTAATCATGTAAGCCAGGCTGATGGAAATATCAATAGCATGATTCAAATAACATTGAGGGATATTTCAGCGAAATCGATACCTTGTATTGTTTTACAACATTTGGAATTAAACCATCAATAACACCCACCATGGTTGCTTTCTAATGAGTCCCTGCGTTTTTTTGAATGTTACATTAACAGTGGACTTCCTTTATGTATAGAACTGATGGTATTGGTCTTTCAGCACCCCAAGTAGGAGTTAATGTTCAACTTATGGTTTTCAATCCGGTAGGCGAACGTGGTGAAGGAGAAGAAATTGTTCTTGTAAACCCAAGAGTTGGTAAACACTCAATGAACCGGACACTCTTTAATGAGGGTTGTTTATCTTTCCCCGGCATTCTTGGCGATGTAAAGGTATGAAAATGACACTCTTTTCTTTTACTGTACTATTTTGAATCTAGCTTTTTTTTAGGCTACTTTATGAAGATAGCCAATTTTTTAACTTAGTATGAGTGGTTTCCCATCTATTATATTTGCATTTTTCGTTTGATGTTCAAAAATCTTGGTCCCTTCTTTTGCTATCTTCTTCTGACCAATTGGCTTTTGGTGAGTACCACAGTTTTTTCTTTCTAGCAATTAGAAACTACCAAGAATGAAACCAGAAAGAATTTATTTGAGTTCCTTTCTAAAAGAATTGTTAAGTGGTTATCATGACGAGCTTCAATGGCTATATGTCTGTTTTACTTTCCTTCTTGATTTATTTTGTAAATAGCAGTTGTGTGTGTTCAAATTTGTTATTCTATTTTGTTCTGTTTACATAGTTAGTGTTTTATTTTCGTTTATTGGTATTTAAAACTGTGCCCAACTAAAGAAACATTGGTTGTTCTAAAGTTTATGACTATGCTGGATATGGTCTTTTAATTTGTTTATTTCATCCCTACTTTAACAAGTTTCGTTATTGCGGTGTAGCGACCAGAATCTGTGAAAATAGATGCACTTGATGTCAAGGGAAAACGGTTTTCAGTCAGTTTGTCTGGCCTTCCAGCACGGATATTCCAACATGAATTTGACCATCTACAGGTAAGTTTTTCGACTTGCAAAAATAAAGCTTGTTTTTTACTGATAATAAATCATTTCTGTTTGTAGAAGATGGTATTTTTATGAACTTTTGGTATGTCGTCTGCACCCAATGGTTAAAGGGGAATTAATGAGGATGTCAATTAAACCTATAAATAGAAAGGATCTAGGAGTTGGCCAGTTAGTTTGATATTCAGTAAACTTGTAACTTGTCAGGAGAGAAAAAGTTCTCTTGAACACAACTTGCATTGTATGAATATCCCCAATGAGGAATCCCAGGATCACATGTTTAACTCAACCGTTTTTCAAAGTACCTTGCTGAAATGGGTCATATAACCCCGTGTTTAAACAATTTCTTTGATGACACGCAGGCTCTAAAAGTGAGAAAATTAAAAAACCCTAAGTTTTCTCTCACTCTCTCACAGTCCCATCTCCTCCCTGCAATGTCGCTCCTTCTTGCACTGCCACGAATTGCAACGCCGTTCTCGTCTGTGCGTTCTCCTTTGTGCACCTGCAACGCGTTCTCCACCTTTTCCTGCCTGCCCCTGTTTTTTTTTTCTTCATGTGGCCCTTACTTCCTCAGTTTCTGGTTTTATAGAGGAATCTGTTTTTTTTTTGTTCCTGCCCTACCCTGTTTGAACCGTGTCGTGTAAAAATAACTTGGTTGAGTTATTTATAAACTTATGGATTAATGCTTATGAATTTTCAATCAACTTAGTTTAATGTTTTGATTTAGAGGTTATTTGTGTAAGATAGTTTTTATTTGTGTGTATAAGTACAATTTTGCCTTTTGGTAGGATCTTACAAGCCATAATACAATCCTTGGATTACGATCTTTTATCCTCCTCCAGATCTATAGTAGAATCTCGAGTTTGACTACATTTTGAAAGATTGAGCGCTAACCCCAAATGAAGGGAGCTCCATTGCAGATGCTCAACTTTCTGGTTACATTGACCAGTGGCTAGTGAATAGTATTAACAGGGTTTTCGACCTAATTAATTCAAAATTAGAACCATATTAAGATCACCTGATTCTGATTGACTCCCACAAACATCTACACCTTTCATATAATTAAGACTGTTCATGCCACTACTTGTTGGTTATATAAATGTGTTTATTTAATATATATAATTGTTATATCTACAGGGAATCCTTTTCTTTGAGAGAATGACTGACGAAGTTCTTGACAGTATTCGTGGACAGTTACAGGTTAGAAAAAGTATTCTTTAGCCATTCTTTCCCTTGACATGAGAAATACATCATGACAATTATTAATGCGTATTAAAAGCTTAGCTGGAAACTAAAACATATTTATGCTCCACTTTCCAAGTACCTTAGATTCATTGTATCACGAGCTCCTATCTAGGGAAACCTACATCCATAAACAATTCTTGAAAAAACATGTCTGGGCACTTTTTACTGTCAAAAGTATCCTCAAATCTTGATTGAACACTCGATGGTGTCAAGTTCTTGATTGGGATGCAATATAAGAGACCTATTTAGAGGTGAAAGATGTTGTCTAAGTCTATGATGTGAAGGCGAAAATAATCGCTACAAAGCAAGGAAACAAATATGTCAATGAATATGCCGACCAATATGATTGTTGACGATTGACAATCTTTCTTCGGACTAATTGTTACCCTCACTTTCATGCAAGATAATATTCATATAGAAAAAGCATAAATATTTAGCAGTTATGGTCAATCTAACCTGTTTATCTTCTTACCAATTAATCCGACAGGTCTGTTAATTAATTATGGTGAGATTGTAAAATCATCTAGTTAAAGGTTAGCTATGCCTTATAGGGATGCAAACAAAGATTAATTCAATAATTTCAAGAGAGCATAACTCATAAATCAAAAGGGTGAAAATACATGTAAAATAACGTAAGATCCACTTCTCTTCTAATTTAATGTTCTAATATCTTTCTCTACTCTTAATCTCCCCCTTTTGTTTATCAACCCTTCTTGCACATGCGCGCACACACACTTACACACCTGTTTATTCTGACAAAATAAAGATCTATCTTGTTTACACGTATGACACCGGAATCCAATTATAGATAAGTTTTGGTCAAATTATTACAGGCTCTTGAAATGAAGTATGAGGAAATGACTGGATTCCCAAGCCCTGAAAAGATAGAAGGTCGCAGGACAAGAAAGGTGCCTTCTGGTTTTGGGAAATCATGATCTTTAAGGTAAAAAATTAAAAATTCCACCTTTGCCTTGTGCATTGATACTATTACTAACTGTATGTGTCGATTTGAAAACTGCTTGTTGCTTATTTTACAGGTCAATATTAGGCTCATCACTTGGTGGAATTTCTGGTTTGAGTTCATCAAGTAAAGTCATAGATTGTCACAGATGCTGCATATGGTTGGATATGTATCATATATAGAAGAAAAGTGAAAGGTCTCATCCATCTCAGATGCTGCACATGATTTGAGTCCATTGAGTAAAACTATAGAAAAGTTGTCTCTCAGCGTACTAATTAACTGCTTCCATAGGTGTAACTAGTAGTTTGATCACAGCCATTGTCACTTATTCATGTTGTTCTGAAGGGGGGAATTCGTCCTTAACGACCATTTCCTTTTTTATTTTGTTAATTGGTGTCTATTTTTTGAATTCTCAACGTTTTTCTCCAGTGTGATTTGGAGATGATTTTGTTTACAATCATTGACTAGTGATATATATTGTTTTATTAAAAGATCTATCTATTTCTTGAAAATATTTCATCAAGTGGAGGAAACTTTTCATTATATGGTATGCTTCTAACATCCAGACCTTGCATATCATGCATTGTCTCTACCAACTGAGCTAAGCTCACGAGGACAATATATGGTACGCTTCTAACTTTTCATTATATGGTATGCTTTCTAGCTTAAGCTCATTAAATTCATCTTACGAACCCAGCAGATTACATATCTGACACTTTTGATCATATATTCAATTAATTTAGAAGCATGATGACCCGGGGTAAGCCCTGAGCATGGATGGGAGGGGCAGACACCCAGGACACCATTTTTTTGGGGATACCAAAATTATTGTTCTTGCGTAGTAGTTAGTACTATATGAATATATATGTATTTTAACTTGTTTTGTTTAATTCAATTGAAAATATATTTGTGGAGAACCTTGATTATGAATGAATCTTTATCAACAAAAAAAACAAGAAGGAAGACATTCAAATAATTAAAAAGACACAACATTATGAAAATGATGTTTTTGCATCCAGCAGTAATTAAACATCGTTCGGTCTTTCCGGTGGCAGTTAACTACCATTCCACATATAAAACTTAAAAAAAATAAAATAAAATACTCTAACGATAGTTAACTATCGTTGAGCATGAGAATTGCAATGGCCATGATGACTATGTTTTTGACTTCAGCAGCAACAACTAGAAGTATTTGTGAATTAGATTATTTTAAGTACTAGTTTTATTTAATGTTAGTTTACTATTTTACCCTTCATGGTTGTATTTAAACTTGACCTTGTGCCTCACTTGCAATCAATGAATATTTCAACAAAACTTATCTTTCTTCTTCTCTATGAAAACTCTCTTTAATATTTCTCACTTTACTCTTCATCATCGGATCTCATTCAATCATTGAGTTCCTAGAAAAGGCGGCCAACTGCAATGGTGATGAATGTTCCCGGTGGTTTTAGATCTAGCCGTCGCGATGTGGATCTAGACGTCGTCGGAGGTGACTTACTCGAAGTCCAATTGGAGTTCTACACCTGAACCAAATTCGGAAACGATGATAATGAGGGAAAGACGTGGATGGAGACGAATAGAAACTGAAGACGGAGGAAGAAGAGGAGGCCGGGGGAGAAGAGGGTAGTGGTGAAGACGAATTAGGATGAGGAGAGAGATACGAGGGAAAAGAATAGAGATCTGACGGGAGAAAGAAAAGAAAAATTAAAAGAAAATGTCACATGGGGGGTGATACATTAATGGTATGAAATAAAAAGGTGTCAACCAATATTAACCCAATTAAAAATTACTCAGAAAGGATGTTCACACTAAAATATAATTGCAAACTGGCTCCCATGAAAAATTGTACGTACGTCAGGGAATCAACATCATTACACTTTGATTAATATTCATATATTCTTCACTAGAGGATGTATTGCAACATTCATGCATTGCAATTTCCATGCTCCACGGTAGTTAACTTGTTACAATCATATCTTTATATAAACAATGTTAGCTACTCCCATCAATAACAACAACATTAACATGATAAGATATGCTTTGTGTTAGTCTTGTCAATAATCATGGCCTTGTTGTTTTCAACAAAAAATTCAGAATCAGAAAATGAAAACAGAAGCTCTTCATTCTATCATGATGATATTCCAAAATATTGTAGAAGTGTCAACTTCACTAAGCAATTCATCAATCTAACGGAGCTTTTAAATGATGGGAGTAGCTAACAAGTTAATGTGTAACAAGCTTTTATTTCTTTTATACATATCTTTTGTTACAATCATATCTTTATATAAACATACAAAACATTGTAAAAAAAAGAGGTATAAGTGTACAAAATATTGTCAAAAAAAAAAGGTAAGAGGATATGAATGAAATTGGTGCGATGCATTTTTTTTAGATGAAATTTGTTAGATTAAATTACTGCTAACCTAATGCAGCATTGTAGAGGGAAATTATTAGGTTAAGTTCTGCTGAGCTAATAAAATTAATAAATAAGGATATATTAATCTTGCAATTGGTGTTGCTTCAATACATTAATCTTGCATTTATCAATAAAAATGTTAAGCAATTTTTTATCATAGGTGTGATAAAACTATTGATACATATATAAGTGATTAATTGTGTTAAAATTTAATTAACGAAGCGTTTATATCCTTTTTTTTCCCTATTATTTTCATGTGTTAAAATTTCAATCTATTTTTTAGGTGCTACTGTTTTCTACTTTTACGATTATCATTTTTTTTGTTTTGGTTTCTATTGAGTATGTGATTTATTTTAATATGTTGCGTAAAAAACATTTATCTGGGAGTGAAAAACGAAAAAAACAAAATAAAAGTTTATGATAAATTTGTTTTCAAAAAGGTTGATAACCAAGTGGCTCCGTTAGATTGATGAATTGCTTAGTGAAATTGACACTTCTACAATATTTTGGAATATCATCGTGATAGAATGAAGAGCTTCTGTTTTCATTTTCTGATTCTGAATTTTTTGTTGAAAACAACAAGGCCATGATTATTGACAAGACTAACACAAAGCATATCTTATCATGTTAATGTTGTTGTAATTGATGGGAGTAGCTAACATTGTTTATATAAAGATATGATTGTAACAAAAGATATGTATAAAAGAAATAAAAGCTTGTTACACATTAAATTGTTAGCTACTCCCATCAATTAAAGATATATAAACAATGTTAGCTACTCCCATCATTTAAACTTGTTACACATTAACTTGTTATAAAATAAATTAAAAAGGAAGCACATTATTTGATGAGAAAATTTGTATTAATTGATTGATTCCATAATTAATTTTATTTGTTTTTTTATTACCTTCTATATCCACTTCATCAAGAAAGTTCTATATATACATCTCACGTGAACACAAAAATTTATAAAACTTTGGTGAGAATTTTAGCCCTAAAAGAATATACAGAAGGTAGAAAGAGACCGTCTTTAGAGCTGTTCACTCCATAGAGGTAAGGTTTAATAAACTTCATAAATATATTTTTTTTTTTTTATTAATTCGTTCTTGAACTTTTAGCTTCAGTTTTCATACTTCGTTTATTTTTTGCTGCTTACCCTTTAGGGTTGGTTCTAAAAAGTGTAATTTGTCACTGTATTGCCTCTTAGGGTTGTTATTACACTTTGTTTGTTTTAACTAGTTCAGGTTTATGTCCTCCCAATCTCTTGTACTTTTGTTTTTATTTAATCTATTTTCTTTTGGCTTAAAAAAAAAACTTTTAGATCTGTTTTCATTGTTTTATCGATTTTAAGAAAATCAGGTTTTATTATGTTTTGTGCAATATATTGTGTTTATTTTCTCTTTCTTTGGTACTGGCAGGGCAGAGTGTTTTTTTAGCTAGGTTAGATGAAAATACAATTCAATATTCCTTAGAAAACGTTAGAAGAAGTTTTTGTAAAAAAAAAGACAGAAAACATTAGAAGTTAGATCAGTTTTGGTTCGTTGATAAAAATATATCTGTTTTTGGGGTTTGGTCATTAGATAAATGTTTGCAAGTCTTGAACCCTAAAAGTGATGATTACGACCAAATCTCTTTTAATTTGATCATCACAAAATTTTAGTAAATTTGATTACACCAAATCCAGTGTTTCATAATCGACAACTACACCGGATTCTTTTTGTTTGGTTACAAGAGATTAGATCGGTTTTTTTTTTTGGACTTAATTAGATCTGTATTTGTTAAATATCACAATTATATTAGTAATCATTAGTTGATAGGTACAAACAAAAAAAAAGTCTGTTATTTAAGGTTGAAAACACATGGGCACAATACACCTGACCAAGAGTCATGAATATTGTCATACAAATCGAATTTTGTCATTTGCAAGAGTCTTGAGTTATGAAGCGGTCACTCTTTGGATTAGGTGTGTCATAGTATCGGACACGTAATACAAGACTGACACCGACACATATAATTTTATGATTTTATCAAATTGTTAATTATGTCGGTGTATCACCGTTCATGCCGTGTCACGTGTCTGTATCCGTGCTTCATAGGTCATGACTCAATTTTCTGCACTAACCAATGTTACTAAACCAGAAAATTCTATTATATTTTCCATTTATATAAATTGTTGAACAAAACTGAAGTTTTTTTTACCCTATTTTATTTTGTTTGTGAGCCAAACAATACTATAGGTATAGATACAATTTTAGAAAATAATTATGACTCAGTGGCATGAACAGAAAAAATAAAATACCAAAGTAAAGATATTGTAAAAAAATAAAATCCTTCACATGTTTCTACCCAACAAATAATCTTTTCCCATTTAAGTTATTTGGTTGGAATTGCTCAACAATCACATAAACAATGAATCATAGTTGTTTGATGTTATGACAATTATCAAGTATTTTGAGAGCTCACTCCTTCATTTATTTATTTATTTTTTAATTTTTCAAGAACTAAAGTAGAGCTCATATGAACTCTTGGAACCCTAATCCCTTCTACTTACTCTAGGGTTTGTCCAACAAAATCTCTCCCTCTCTCTCTCTCTCTCTCTCTCTCTCTCTCTCTCTCTCTCTCTCTCTAACTAGTTTCTCTTCAATCTCATTAATGGAGTTATTTCCTAATTTTGCAGAAATTTTTCTTATATTTTTGGAGATTTTTCATAAAACTCCTAGAGATCACCAAAATGTTTCCCTTGTCTCAAAATGATTGTACTCAATATAAGGAACATCGTATGGATGAGGTTAACCAACACTCTAGTTCTGCAGACACCATGGAAATTGGATACAAATACCAAGACCATGATGAAGAACCCGTTCTCCTTTTCCATAAGCAGCAAAAGACTATTAAGGAGAATAGGTACATAAAATCATTTATAATTTGTATACTTTCTATTACATGCTTTCATAGTTTTATTATATACACTATTGGTTCAAGTTCAAGATATGTTTAACTCATTTATTTTGCAGTTTGATTAATCTTGTTTTTATATAATTTTTTAGCATTTTTGTCGAACCGGTGGATCTCTTTCTAAATCGATGGACCTTAAAACAATGCACGGAAAGATGGTACCCTCTTAAACCAGATATTAAGGTGTCTTTTCTTTTTAAATCCTTTTTAACTTTTTTTTAGCAAAATCCTTTTTAGCTTTTATTGTGTAAATGTAAACCTACACATATAATGCTTTTATATGTACATCTAACCACATCAAATAAATAAAAAAAAAATTAGATTGATACAAGTTTTGTATAAATGTACACCTACACATATAATGCAATGAAAACATGTTTTGTATATGATTTTATAACAACGGGTGGAATTCCTAGCTAACATTTATTTCTATTCATTGATACAAGTTCTTATAGATTGTATAATATCGACATAATAGTTTTAGTTATTACATTTCATTGAAAAGCATAATGTTTATGATCTCTCCTTTTTAAGTCTAATGTTTATAATCTCTCATTTGTAATTTACGGTGATGCTGTTCAATTATTAGGTTAAATATGCAGATTTGATATATTCAATTAATTTGACCTTTCCTTGACAAATTATATTTTGATAGCTAAATCGACAATATAAAATTTACATAGATTTAGAAAGGGTTGTAATTTTATCAAAAGTTAAACTTCAACGCAATTTCATGAAGTAGGACGTCCAAGCTTTAGTTCTGTTGCACCACTGCAGGGACTAATGGATGCGGTGTCTTGTAAGATAGATAATGAAAATATTGTACATCGATGTATGCAAATTGGTGAAATTGAAATCTTCCTCTATTTAGTTATATAGACCTAATCCAAACATGTTTTGTATATTGCAGATTGAGCCAATGAGCATAGAGGAGCAAAACATACTAGATCTAGCTCACGAGATATTCGGAGACAACTGGACTGAAATTTCAAGAAGATTTCCAGGACGTACAGAAGATTATATTAAGAACCATTGTACCGCCATCAAGCAAGTCAAGAATGCCAAGGAGAAATCCAAGAACATGATCAAAATTGAGAAGGAAACAAATTACAATTCTGAAGATTTGGTTACTCAAGAAGATGAACTTGGTGGATATGTGCCAATGACATTGAATGATGATTATGAGTTATATGGATTAGAGTTTTATCCCGAGGTTTCCATGAAGCAGGAAATCAATTTCATGGAGGCGTTTTGTGGAAACTTTTAAGGTGTTTATGTTTTGATGTTTAGTTTTAGAGATAGTTTGTTTTTCTTAATTTCCTCAATTAGGGCTTGTGTATGTGATACAATGCTTAATCAATCTCTCTTCTATTACCATTTGAAATTTGCACTTCATTGAATTTCTGTTGTAGAGGATCATATCCTTAGTTTCAATTTATATTTCCTAATTTTGTTACAATCATATCTTTATATAAACAATGTTAGCTACTTCCATCAATAACAACAACATTAACATGATAAGATATGCTTTGTGTTAGTCTTGTCAATAATTATGGCCTTGTTGTTTTCAACAAAAAATTCAGAATCAAAAAATGAAAACAGAAGCTCTTCATTCTATCATGATGATATTCTAAAGGGGTAATAGGTCTTTACCTCCTGTAATATAGGTCATTTTTTGTTTTCCCCCTGTAAAATATTTTTTTTGATTTACCCCCCTTAAAATATTTTATAGGCAAAACAAAAACCAATTTTATTTTTTTTTTTAAAAAAATTTCGTTTTTGTTTGGCCTATTAGGGGGTAAATCAAAACAAAAATATTTTACAGGGGGTAGATCAAAAAAAATATTTTACAGGGGGTAGATCAAAAAAAATATTTTACAGGGGGGAAAACCGGAAATGACATATATTACAGAGGGTAAAGACTTATTAACCCTATTCCAAAATATTGTAGAAGTGTCAACTTCACTAAGCAATTCATCAATCAAACGGAGCCACTTGGTTATCAACCTTTTTGAAAACAAATTTATGGTAAGCTCTTTGTTATGATTTTGTTGGCTCTTTATTTCGTTTTTTTTCCCGTTTTTCACTACTAGAATAATGTTTTTTACGCAACATATTAAAATAAATCACATAATTAATAGAAACCAAAACAAAAAAATGATAGTCGTAAAAGTAGAAAACAATAGCACCTAAAAAGTAGACTAAAATTTTAACACATGAGAATAATAGGAAAAAAAAAGGATATAAAACACTTCGTTAATTAAATTTTAACACAATTAATCACTTATATATATCAATAGTTTTATCACACCTATGATAAAAAATTGCTTAAACATTTTTATTGATAAATGCAAGATTAATGTATTGAAGCAACACCAATTGCAAGATTTAATCCTTATTTATTAATTTTATTAGGTCTGCAGTAACTTAACCTAATAACTTCCCTCTAAAATTCTGCATTAGGTTAGCAGTAATTTAACCTAACAAATCTCATCTAAAAAAAATGCATCGCACCAATTTCATTCCTACCCTCTTGCCTTTTTTTTGACAATATTTTGTACACTTATGCCTTTTTTTTTGACAATATTTTGTACGCTTATTTAATACTAAAAAAATGCATCGCACCAATTTTATTCCTATCCTGTTGCCTTTTTTTCTTTGACAATGTTTTGTACACTTATTTAATACGTTTACAAACATAATACCGTAATTTCCATGCAAACTCGGTTGCCCTAATTTCCATGTAAACTTGGCTATATCCTTATCCTTATCCTTATTTATTAATTTTATTAGGCCTCTAGCAATTTAACCTAATAATTTCCCTCTAAAATGCTGCATTAGGTTAGCAGCAATTTAACCTAACAAATTCCATCTAAAATGCAGCACATCAATTTAACCTAACAAATTCCCTCTAGAATGCAGCAATGCCTAATATTTCTCATCACTGATGAGCTTTTCATTCCTATCCTGTTGTGTCATCGTTAAACTTTATATTGGAATGGAAAGACATGATTTACAGATATAAGAGATATCATCAAAGACATGATGTTTGTGTAGGGATGTTATCAAAGAGCCCAAAAAATAGTCAATTTGATACGGCACTCTAAAAGTACAGTCAATAATACTTATATATATGACACTTAAAAACAGGATGAATATTTCTCTTAAAAAAGTTAAAATAAAATAACACAAGGGACAACGAAAACAAAAAGCGAGATAGGGTTTCTTCCTTGAAATTTTTTCGAAGGGTTTCTTCCTTGAAATTTTCTCGAAGGGTTTTCACTTTCAACAACCGCACCGTTCTCATGAATATCCCTCCTCAGCCCAAAGTGGCTGCGCTTCTGGTAATTCTCCATGCCGAACTTATTGTCGAAATCCTAACGTTCCTTGATGTAAAATCTCTGATACGGATGAAGTGTGTATACAAGTCGTGGAAAACCCTATTCTCTGATCCAATCTTCGTCAAAATGCACCTTAAAAGGCAATCGACACGAGTGACACACCTAGCACTTTTCTCAAAACACCTATTAGGTTCGGTAGATTGTAGGGCAGTACCCATTTCTCGTTTGCTGGATACCACCTTGAATTCCATCACCCTTACAGATGACGATCCTTACTACCGATTTAATTTCAAGAACACCAGGTGGATGGTTGGTTCATGCAATGGATTGGTCTGCTGCGTATACTGACATCTCGTTCTTTTTCTGGAACCCTGCCACAAGGACTATATCTGAAACATTAATGTCTTTTCGCAAATTTCACAATAGTTATCCCCATGAATATATTTGCAGGTTCGTGTTTGGTTATGATAATTTAACTGACACTTACAAGGTGGTGTCGTTAAGTTTGAAACTTGAGAACAACCTTAGGACATCCTCGGTAAGAATTTTTACTTTGGGTGATAATGTTTGGAGAAATATTGATTGTTTCCCTGTGGAATTGGTGTATCATCCTTCATGTTGTTCTAGTAGTGAGGGTGTTTATTTGAATAATAGTATTAATTGGTTTGCCCGTCACCGATATTATTGTCATTTGAAGAATATCACAATTGAACAATTTGTGATTATCTCGCTTGAGTTGGGGACTGAGACATACACACAGTTGTTGCTACCTCGATGTTGTGAGGAAGACCTACGCGATCCTCCAACACTTCCTCCTACTCTTTCTATGTTGAATGATTGTCTTTGTTTTTCTTATGATTTTAAGAAAACCTATTTTATCATATGGCAAATGAAGGAATTTGGAGTTGAAGAGTCTTGGGTTCAATTCCTTAAAATTAGTTATCTAAATCTTCAAATGGATTATAGCCCTCTTGGTGGAGTACGATTATGTTCTTGAATCGATTGTAAATCCATTGCGTGTTTCTGGGAATGGTGATATCGTGATATTTGCAATCAATCGTCAAGACCAAGTAATTCACTACAATAGGAGAGATAATAGAGTAAAGAGAATTAGAAGTACCATTGAAATTTGGTGGTATAATGCCAAGGGATATATTGAAAGCTTGATATCGACTTGCTGAAGGTAAGTCTCTGTTAGATGATTTGCTTGTTTGAATTAGTATGAATTTGTGTACGGCATACAATGTACTTGTTCCAATTTTTTTCAATTCTCTCTTTGTATGACAAACTTGTTTGTAAGCTTAGCATGAACTAAAATCATGGTTTAACTTATACTTAATAAGGATTAGTCAGTTTTTATTGGCGATTAGATCTTTGTAGTAAGTAACAGCCATTATAACGGCGTTGCGCAGCAGGGTGCTATGTGAAACTCCTCTACGTTGTATTCCTTTTTGAGTCTATGTAGACTCGCAAGTCTGACAACCTTGATGGTGGCCAAATAGAAATATATACAAGCCAAATAGCGTATGTAAGTGAAGTTTCTGTCAAAACCCACATGCATTGAATATATAAATGTACATAAATAAAGTGTAGTATCCTTTGGTAATTTTACTGAGCCAATTTCATTTCTGTACTCATGCACATAAATTATAGAGCATTGAACATTCAGCTGATCTACAAAGAATAGATTTTAGTGCATATAGCTAAAGAGGAGATATATAAACTTTAACATCAAAGAAAGCTAAAGATGCCTGGCGGGGTATTGACCATGATGATACTGATTCTACGTCTGATGGTATAGAAAAACATTTGTCATTTTAAAAAAAAAAAAAAAAACTATTTCTGTGAAGTCATTTTCTGGTTATAGAAAAACAGATAGTTATATAATTGGGTTCTCAGTGTTTAGGTTCAAAATAGAAAAAGTGGTTGATCTAATGAGTGGTTATTTAACCATGTCATTTTATGTGTAATAATAACCGTTTAAAAATAATACCGGTAATAAGCATGTTTGAGGTGCAAAGTCACTTTTAAATAAGGTATTATGTAGTTTTGCTTAGATTTTGATGATTATTGAGTACTTTTTTCTGAGACTAATTGATTAACCTTAGAGGATTTTGAAATTGAAAGCAGCAAGTTTTCACCAATAATAACATAATATACAGTTACATTAATTGGGAATTTTTAGCCTTTTAATCAACTTTGTTACTTTGGACCAAGCAGGATCAGTATAAGCTGAAGCAACCATGTGTTTTATTTTCTCCCCCAATAAAGCAGAGGCACTGACAATGCTCATACAAAGAGGACCTGATCAATTGTTAATGCTAGCTTATTCATATCAAGCACTGAATAGGAGAATGCTTGGTAGGAGAATGCTTGGTTGTTGGATAATATGATGATGACAGCATATTTGCATTACATATGTTTCTTGGTACATTCATAGGTTTTTTATTCATGCCATTTTGTTAACATAATACGTTTTTTCCTAATTTTCTGAGCAGTCGAAAAGTTTTGATCGTGTGATAAGTTTTTTCCTCCTCCACTGAGAGGTAGCGATTAAATGCCAAAAACAGCTAGGCTAGCAAAGAATTGATAGTAATTGTACCATTTTGATCTGGATACTAGTTAACCTATTTCTGATTCACTTTTTCAAGAAGTTGATAGGTTGTACCGTTAAGAAGTACAAAACTAAAGGTGGTTCTGGTGGAACTAAACTCGGAGGCCTTTATGCAAAGTCTCGAGTTTGAAGGGAGACCTATTTATATTGGCGTTTATGTTTATCATTAGAGTTTTCATCGCACATATAATATGTTTGACACAAAAAGATTTCATAAGACGACTGACTATTCATGGTTTAAATAAATGAGAAATTAGTAAAGATTTGTTAGGGGTTTAGTTTGGGATTTAATAAGACAACTATATCATCCAACTATATTTTTTTAATACATGAGTGTCCTCATGGCCATGCACACGCAGGGAGGGGGAAGGTAGAAACTTGGGATCGAGTTCATAAGCACTTATACAACTAACCATTACGTTGTAAACAAATCAGATCAAGGTAAAAAGTTAGAAACTTGGGATCGAGTTCATAAGCATTTGTACAAGAAGGATTCCCAGCACAGCCTTGGAAGCCATGATGTGGTCTTTGTTTTCTTTGTAGATAGATAGATTGAGAAGAGCAGTAACCGCATTCTCTTGGGTGCCAGCATCATGAATATAGAGGAGATCAACGAGAAGGGGTATAAAACCAGCTTCAGCAATCAACCTTCGAAAAGCATGATCATATTACGCAAGAAGACGGAGATCTCCTGCAAGGATGAGCGTTTGAGAGATCGTAACACTACTTTAAACAATAATCACTACAAGAAATTTAGCATTTTGCGACACTTCATCTGCGACCCTTGCTTCAAAACTGCCTCAAAGTACACATTTGCGACTTTAGTTGCGGCTGTTTGGCCCAACTGTCGCAGGTTTTAAACAAAAT
>Ga0228710_1001607_pt1 | contig 34252 bp, 7 predicted proteins | sample MedpolnodulmetaG_FD_177995 | JGI IMG/M metagenome (GOLD analysis project Ga0228710, IMG submission 177995) | Root nodule microbial communities from Medicago polymorpha collected in Santa Monica, California, United States - pink nodules | ecosystem: Host-associated > Plants > Roots > Nodule... | reverse complement strand
TGTTTTTTTTACTGATTTTTTTTTTTTTTTTTTTTTTTTTTTTAATTTTTAAAATTTTAATTTTTTTTTTTTTTTTTTTTTTTTTTTCTCTTTACATAGTGAACATGGATCCTATAATTTTAAATTTAAGTCCAAATGCAAGGTCAAACTATTTTTGTCGATTGCAATTATTTCTTTTATGCATATTCAACGTTAAAATATTTTGAAAAATAATATTTTTTTGACGCAATTTTGAGAAATAATATTGGAACAAAAATTTCTATCAAAAAAATATTATAACACAAAGATTGAAAAAATACATGGACACTGTGGAATATGCCAAATCTACATTTATTGTGTGTGCAAGATTAATTTAATAGTTTTCTCTCTTTTATTTAAAAGAAAAGGACAATTAAGTTCCTGACAATATTTAAAAACGGAAAATATAGTCCATGTGATAAAAAAATTCTAACATCTTTATAGAATTTAAAAAAATAAAAAGGAAGACAAGATCAAAAATTAACCATAAAGTATCAACAATATAACAAAAATGAGTCTTCACTTATATATTTTACTAGACATATTTCTTTCCTATAAGCAAATTAATAATTTTTTTTGAAAGTAAATTAATAATCTTTTTTTAGGGGTAAATTAATAATCTTGTATATTTATGACTTATACAAAAAATAAAACATTAGAGATTTGTTGGATCTTCTTCCCAGGTTTCAAACCCCAACAGTGAATCAAATGAGCACATTGAGATAAAAAAAACTTGCTGCCATTATGAAACATTTGAGATTTGTTGGATCTTCTTCCCATGTTTCAAACCCCAACAGTGAACTAAAGGAGCACATTGATGAAGATGTCAACAATGATTTTGTTGAAGATGTCGATGTAGATAACAATAATTTTTTTGAAGATGTTGATGAAGATAACAATAGTTATCATATTGATAGCTAGTAACTTATAGTCTCAAATTTTGGTATGTTTCTCTATTGGACTCTTTATGTCCTCTCTTCTTCTGGTTTAATTTCAGATCTCGGTCAATGGGTTAAGCAATAAATGTGTATTAGGGATCAAAATGCAGGAATTGATACAATTGAGAATGTGAGTTGTAAGGCCTATAATGTATGTGCAACTGTAAGCCCTCTAACAATGTTTGATTTGGACTTTAGATGAGAAAATAAATTAGAATAAAGTAAACAAATAAATTAGAATAACGTAAATAAATAAATTAGAATAATGTAAATAAATAAATTCGATTTTAACAACACGTTGTGTGACGCAGCGTATCTTAAGTAGCGCAGATTTTAACCCTTGCATTACTTAACTAACACAGGGGTAGTTTAGGTATTTCAGTTGGGCGCGAGCAAACTGTGTTGGGTAAAGAGCAGAAATCTACACATTTTTCTAACAATAGATCCTCTGGACTTCAACTATTAAAGCCCAACATACAAAATCTCATCCAATTGAACCTTTTCAAAACTTCCAACAAAAGCATCATACATGAGTAAAACAAACACGTAACAAGTACTATTGTTTGATCATCCTCGGATAATCTAGGCTTGATTAACTTTCAGATGGTTCATAACTATATGCATATTATATATTTAGCATAACATGTAAACTATAACTTTATTATTTGAATTTGAGAAACTACCTACCTATCTAAAACTACATTATAAATCTTTCACTCAACAACGTAACTCATAATTATAAGGAAAGGAAAACTCTTCATTTGGATCCAGAATCACATCTTCAAAGAGCATAATAGTCATAACAAGAAAGACTAAAGCATATGATAGCTCTTATTTTGAAGTAGAAATTAAAACAGAAGGTAATTCCAATGTCAAAGCAGTAGATTTTATGCCAAAAAGAAAGTTACTTTTTGTCCAAAGTAAGTGCATGTTTGAATTGGCTGCAAATGAAGCCTTGCGCATATCCTTCTGCATATGCTTTTGCACATCCTTGTGCGTATGCTCGTGCATAGTCTTGAGCATATGCTTGCGCGTTTGCTTGTGTATAGCCTTTTGCATTTGCTTGCACATATGCACGTGCATATCCTTTCTCATATGCTTGTGCATAGGCTTTCTCATATGCATTGCTTTTTTCTGGCTTCATCTTGTTCTCCTCATTATTGTTCTGGTTTCCCTCTTTGTGATCTAATTTTTGCTCCTCATTGTGTGAATCTTTCAAATGCTTGTAACTATCATCATTCCATGGACATGCCATTGTTTCTATGCAATAATAATGCGAAGGAGAGTAGAGTGAGTGACACTTGATAACAAGAAGAATTTAACTTTGAACTATCATGATAAAAAGTTTTACATCATCAACAAATAGCAACTAATTAGTGTAACTTTAGATATGTTACGATTAATTTCAAAAGCTTTTATTGGTATGACAATTGGTGTACAAAAAGAAGGTTTTAGCCTTGTATCAAGAATGCCATAAACCTATAGTCATTCAAATTCATGCAAGATAAAAAAATTGGCGATACGAATGAAAAGTTCAGCAAGATTTTAACACAAGCCTTCCAAAGACATTAACTAAACCATAAAGATATCATACACAAGAAACATATAATGACACCAAGTTTTTTTCAAACTCAAGGAAAATAAAGAGTATATATACGGTATATACCTGGAACTGGAAAGTGGAGAACACGAAAGGGAAAGTTTTTTGACTCTGGCTGCGGTGGTGAAAATAGATAACAGAGAGGTCTCGAATTTGTTTTTATAATAACAATCTTTGTGGAGTGTTAACCCTAAATTTGATAGTAGGCATTGGAGTAATCTATTTTTCTTTCAAAAAATTCCTTCAATCTTCAATACAAATAATACATGTAACAAGCAAATAGATAACATATTAAAACAAATGTAACAAACATAATATAAATATATATATATATTTCATTTATCATTTAAAAAGTGTACAAAATAGATGAATATATTTATACTTACTTTTTCATCATTCCAATTATAGCCTTAAACAACTTTTTCTATAATAAAACTGTTGACGATGTCGTTGAAATAGATAATTATGGTTAGTTTGATTTTGTATAACTTGAAAACAACAAACATTTGTATTATGTTTTGTTTTAATCAAAATTAAAATTTCATAAAAAAAAAACCGTTCAAAATTTTTAAACGTAAACGTAATAAAAAGAGCGGAAAGTCGTTAGTGCGCCTCTTATCGCTAGTATAATATAGGGTAATAATGGTTGTTACAAACATTGAATTTCACAACTACACTACACGGCCATGATTTCCACAAATAATGGACATGTTATATTCTTGCTTTTCTTGTGTCCATCTCTTCGTTTAATACAACAATGCTCTGTAATATATCTCTTTTTTTCCTAAAAAAAAAACTTCTTTTTAGGTGGATGTAACAAAGCAAAAAGAAAATGAAAAAAACTAAAAACTAACTAGCTATAGTTTATCTCTTAAAAGAAGATAATATATTCTTTATTTATAGCTAAAAAAATAGTATTCCTTCAAAAATAGTCAAAAGAATGAAAGATTTAAATTAAAAATAAGTATTGTTACTCTTAAAAATCGTGGTTAGACCTACCACGACTTTATAAAACTGGCGTGTGAAATGAGGATTGTCTTCGCTTATAAACACATGTTCAAATCATATTTTGTCTGATGTAGGACTCTTTAACACACCCCGTACGACTAGCACTATTGGACTTGGTTCGTGAACATAAATGGTGGGTGATACGATAACGAAAACTTGATAGCATGTGACCTAATGAATCTTGGATAAGCTTTGATATCATCTTTATGTCTTATTTTTGTGAGACAAAATGAATGATCTTAATGTGATCATATGACTTAAATATTTATTATATCATAAAGCTGACATTGTCTTTTTACTTGTTTCTATTTTATGAGGGTATTACAACTGTTTGTTTGACCAGATTGTTCTTGTTTGTGTGTGTTCAAATCATTCTTGACGAAACAATTCTCACAAACACAAGTTAGTAGCTAATAAGATAAAAATCATAATAAATAAATTTAATATGTTTGTAATCTTCAAATATCAAATAATGATTTTATCTTTAACAATTTCCCTTTAGGAGAATCATTTTTCATGTGAACGAACTTTCCACATTCAAAGCATGTAGCCACGCTTTACTCTTTTTTTGATGGCGGTCACCTTTGGCTGCCATTCCCTTGTCAAACATCTAATTTTTTTTTTTACATTTTCAACATTAGAGAAGGTTTAACCAAGTCGAGCGAGCTTATTTACAATATGAGAAAATATCTTTTACATAATGACAACGATTTTGTTGTGCTTCGTACGAAAGATCTCATATTCTTAAGTAAGTGTATTTATCTTCAATTACTTTACGTCATTCTTCCCCTCATGGGTGACTTGTAAGGTATCTCACGTCAATTTTGCATTATCTCAACGTCATACGCAGTAGTACCCATCAATTTTAAGGAAAGATATGAGTATGTTTCGCGCCTTCGTATCTTATTGGACTTCCTTAGATTCAACAAATTTCCATAGATCTTCCATCTTATCTAGGATAATGTCGTTTTCAATTTCAATAGTAGGCACAAATGACTCATTTTTAATGGTTTTCCCCCTTTGGATTACTACCCAAAGCCATAAGTTGATTTTCGAAAGGCAGTTAAGCGCTTAGTCAAAAATCCAGGCTCTGATACCACTCTTGTTGTACTGCAAAGTGATGGCTTAAAAGTATTAGCATGGGGTGATTATATACACCAAAAATAATTTTCTATTTTTACAACTTTTTTTAAAAAGTCAAACTAACCTACCAAGGTTATGCTATGATCACCAAACCAACCCAAATGGGTTATATTTTTACAATTTTGCATACCAAAATTGTGGAAAATGTTTGATTATGCTTATCGGATATAATAGAGAATTTTATCAAATTAACAATAAACAAATGATTAAATCAAATTAAATGATTGATACCATCACTTAAATTGTAGTTATTGCAAGATAAGCTAAAATATGATAATCATTTATTTGGATAAGCACTTAAATGTTAAAACATGATTAACAAACAAGTGATAAAAACAATAATTAATTTAATTGGGTGTTTAGTAAGATGGATTCAAAGAACCTTTTTAATTCAATTGAATTTTTGTTAAGATTCAACCCTCAATTGAGCTTCTTTCAAATCTATTAAAAATAGGTTTTTAGAAAAACAAATTTCACCCAAAATTTAATCAATCAAATAACGAAAATTAAAAGTGTTAGGCGATAGAGTGAAATAACACAGATTTATAGTGGTTCACTCATAGTGTCATTACTAGTGGGCAAATTCTTTCCCAAAGACCCAAGTCAGTGGAGTTTGTTGAATGTTTAATACCAACCGTCTGATAAAATGTTTATACCAAAATTGTTCCTTGAGCCTTGAAGTTTCTATCTAGAACTTCAGTCTTCCACAATCATTTGATGTAGCCCTGATTCTTGAATCACAAGAATCATCTTCAACCCTTCAAGAAAACAATGCTCGATAAACCAATGCAACGAGTCATAAATCCGAGAGCATCCTTGATACGGTGAGCCACTAATCTTTGAGCACTCGACATTTGATCTTCCTTTGATTGTTGACACAACGACAATTGATGATGAACAAGTTGAATGAAGAAAAACCCCATTTTTCAATTGGAGGTATGACAGACGTTAATGAACTTGGTCTTTCATTTAGCTTTCAATTGCCTCCAATGGTGAAACCCTAGAAAATCACACTCTAACACACAAATATATCCGTATAGAAAATAACTCAAAGTTCTCAAAATCACGATGGTTGTCTAAGATTTTTGAAAGAGTATAAGGTGGAAGTTGGCTGTTTGAGAAATTAGAGTGTGAAAAATTGAATGTAAAAGATAGTGTTATGTAGTTTTTAAAAAAATAGTAAAATGAAGTTATAAAAAATGATGTGAAAAAACATTGAAATGATTCACTTCAATGAGTTTGTGTGAAGCAATTCACACATGTTTTTAATATAGTCCTTGTAAAACAAAAAGAGTGAAACATTTCGCATCAATGAGAGAAACAATTCTCAAAAAACAGTGAGTTTCTGTGAATCGATTCACACACTGAAAAACTTGAAAAATCCAAAAACAAAAATATTGAGAGAAAGTATTTTTTCAAAAACATGTAAGTATGTGATTTCAACATGGATTGTCATCTTGATATTATTGGAGTCCCTCAATTACACAGATTCTAAACTAAAATTTTGACATCTAATAAACAAACAAAATCGATGCTTTAATATCTAAACCAAAAGGGCCTATGCGCTTATAGGGTAAATTAGTTAGCAACCAACATATGATGAGTATAAGAGACATAACACTTATAGGGTAAATTAGTTAGCAACCAACATACGATGAGTATAAGAGAAATAACACTTATAGGTAAATTAGTTAGCAAAGGATCAATTTGACATCTATGATGGAGAGAATCATTTATAGATATTTAATAAATATGCAATTCCTCTAATTGAGCAGTTTCATAAAATTTACTTAATGAGTCCCAAATTAGAAAGTGTTAATCCCTTAAAAAAAATTATATGATCAATAACTTTATATCATTATATTTTAATATTAAATAGTGTAGTTCCCACGAAGATAGAAAGAAAATGTTTGGTAATTCACCTCTTTCAAATAGATACTCTTTTTTTTCCTTAATTGCATTTTTATCCTTTCAAGTATTTGAATTGTGTGATTTTGGTCCTCGTGTTTTTTAGCGATTTTGGCCCTTCACGTGTTTCCTCATTTGTGATGGAAGCCTCCCTCCCAATTTCCTTCAAAATTTATGCTAAACTGACATCATTTATTGATATAAAGGCCAACTTGCATACATAACATGAATTTTCTTTGAAAATTTAAACATAAAATGTGAAAAGTTTGAAACTCTAATTAGGGATATTCATTCGCTTTTACATGTACAAATTGATTTTTAGCTTTTTTTACTTGTTTTCAAAAATGAAATGTATCATCTACATGCAACTACAAAGACTAATCCTCTAAATCCGTTTAGGAGGTTGACTTCTTTGAACATTTTTTTCATACGCACCGCTCAAAGATCAAACTATGACCTAAATGGTCAAGGAGCTCAAATATTACCATTTTTGTCATGCTATGTTGGAAGTGTTTTTTACTTTAATTTTTTTTTAAAAAAAAAAGTCATGTTGGTTACGAGAGTTGTGTGATGTAAATAAATAGTGAAATACTAACTTGTGTTTCTCGGGTACAAGTTTAGTAACTAATCATATAACCTTTTTCTTGAAAATGATGCATTTAACATTTCTAAATTTTAAAGTTGACTTAAATAGGTAAATCATTCCTGTAATTTGGCGTGTTTTTGGTTTTCGTCCCTGTATCTTTTTTGTTCTAAAACAACCCCTATAAGTTAATAACTTTTTGATTGTCCCTCCCGTCAACTTCCGTTACAAAAACGCACATGTGGCAGACGGAGGATGACGTGGTAGTGTCTAACGTGGTAGACGATGCTGACGTGGCAAACTTATTGATGAGTCACACAGTGAGAGAAACTAAAACCAAAAAACGAAATTTGTAGAGGGACCAAAGCCAAAAAAAACAAAATTCGTAAAGGGACCAAAACCAAAAAGCGAGAAAAAAATACTTTTCTACATCTTCTTCCTTCCACCTCTTTTACATCTTCATCATTGTCTTCATAAATTCATCAAAAAACCCAGGAAAAAAAAACTCAAAACCATCATCTCACCCTCAATAGACAACTTCTCACAAACCCAAACAAAATCCCCATTGACAATGGTCAGATTGACATCTCAACACTAAAATCGACAATGCCCATAGTACCAAATTATAACAACAAAATCCTCATTTTGAATGCTCAAATTCCCAATATTGAAAAAATTCACAAATATCTCAAATTGAAAAACCTAAAGAATGAATTTTCTGTTTTCTTTTTCATTACCAACTCTCGTCTCATCATTGATCTTGCGTCTCTGCTGTTTCTTGGTCACTCCAAATGCTTTCTTCGTCAATTCTTTGAACTATAATCTCATCATTTTTGTTTCGAACATTTGGGTCGTGCTCTTTTTTCCCGGTTGATTTGGAAGATTAATTGTTGTGTGAAATTGGAATATAAGAGAAAGGTTCAAATTTGATATGAATGTTGTTTTCATTTGAAGATATAGAGAGATAATAAATAGAATTGAAAAATATGTTGGAATGTTGAATTGAGATGAGTTTTATTTTAAACGATTTTAAAGTATGTGAAATTGGATTGCACGTTGAACAGTGGGTATATTGGTTTAATTTGATATTTTTTTTGTGAGAAGAAATAAAAGAGAAGTTATCACATGAAGGTATAATTGAAGGTGTTGGATTGAGTCTGTTGTTGTTTTGAGTTGATGGATTTTTGGATTTTGAAGTGATGAATTTATGTGTTTGTTTGATGATGATGATGAAGTTTATGAAGACAATGATAGTAATGAAGAAGAAGATGTGGGAAGAAGAAGATGTGGGAAGAAGAAGAAATGTAATTAAATTTTAATTTTTTCGTCTTCTCGTTTTTTGGTTTTGGTCCCTCTATAAATTTCGTTTTTTCGTTTTGGTCCTGAAAATAGACAGGGTCCATCTCCAAATTTCATTTTTTGGTTTTGGTTTTGGTCCCTTCACGATTTTTATTTTTTTTGGCTTTGGTTCCTCTACAAATTTCATTTTTTGATTTTGGTCCCTCTCATTGTGTGACTCATCAATAAGTTTGCCACGTCTGACACTGTCACGTCATCCTCTGTTTGCCACATGTGCGTTTTTCTAACGGAAGTTAACGGGAGGAACGAAAATCAAAAAGTTATTAACTTACAGGGGTTGTTTTAGAACAAAAAAACACGCCAAATTACAGGGACGATTTACATATATAAGCTTGATCTTTTAAAGACAAAAATTAACTTTAATACATTTCTTAACTTAGGGCACAAGTTAGCACCATCCAAATAAATAATATCAATGTAAATTTTGGAGTAAAATTAAACCTTTATTTTTCCTTGGTCATGTGAAGTTAAGTCTCCCATTATAATGGTAACATTGCATTGATGTTAGTGAAAAGTGAAACCCCAAGTAAGCCAAGTTTATTTATTTTTTGTATTTTTGGCTGGAGCAACTTCAAAACATCAACATTCCTCATGTGGTTAGCGTCAATACTTCTCAAAAACCAATGAAATAGAAACCAAACCAAAACATGAAAATACCAAGCTTCTTTTCCTTTATCTTGGAACATTTTTTTTTTTTGAAAACTCGGTATCAGATCCAAGAATCGACTAATCTGAGGGGACCAATCCCACTGCCCACTTGCGGGGGCCCCGTTTAAAGCCAGAGCAAGCTCTGTATGGACTTAGCCCACCGAAATTGGCACTAGAGGGAATCGAACCTAAGACCTCTGGAGGAGCAAACTCCAAGATCCCAAGCCAACCACTAGGCCAACCCCAAATGGGTTTATCTTGGAACATATTAGTTGTCTAACTTTGACTAGAAAAAGATAATGGTTACTTCCATGATCTCACATCATAAAATTGCTCAAAATCTCTCTTTTTTCCGTGATGACATGTAAGGAAGACCCATATCTCGATGTGATGCGACAAAATGTGGGAGGAGGGTCCATCTCAAATTTTTACCTGAGGGGAAGGGACAAAATTTGGACCACTTGGTTGATTGATTGGTCATAGTCAGTAAGCACAATATTGGATTACAAACCAGGACACCAAATTTTTGCACCTAAATTATGGATGTTTTTGAGATTTTGAGTCACAGATGTGAAAGAAACTAGAGAAAAACCCCCACCATCAAATTAGATGGATGCATTTATCAAACAAAACAGAGAGAGCTTTATACAAAGCAAAGGAAAGAAAAGGCAAAAAATAAAAATTTAAGGTCAACATATTTCCATGCTTTCTTTGTCCCCCTTTAAAGTTTATCCTCTCTTAAAAAATAGACTTTGGTTACTGGAAGATGATTGGTGGACACAGAGGCGGTCCTAAGATTTTTGGTGTCCTGAGTGAAACAATAAAATTGTGCGTTTTTAATTATTTCAATATTTTCTTCTTGCATTTTTTGTTGCACAAAATTCATTTATAATCAAAGTTCTCTAAAAATATATTTTCATTAGAATTAATCAAAGGAAATTAAAAAGAAATATATCTACATAGTTCTAATTACCGAATACAAATAATAATTTTGATGACCCTAAAAAAATGGTGTCCTAGGTTGCCGCCCCTCCTACCCACCCTCAAGGCCACCCCTAGATGAGCACCATATATAGATGTATACATTTTGAAAGAGAAAATATATAGAGTGATATAAAAGATGTGATATTTATTGATGCGATAAAAAGAGAAAAATAGAAATTAAGCTAAGTGTTGAATAAGTGCTAAAAAACACAGGGTGTTTAAATATCATTCTTGTTAGCTCTTAGAAGGCTTAGTTCTTAGATCATACCTTTTAAGATGGATGCATTTGTCAAAATATAAACATAAAGAAGGGATTAGTTCATAAACAAAGGAAAGGAAAGAAGAGGGCAAATGCTATTTTGATGCATAATTGTGCGAGGCTTTGTGAATATAGTTCCCCAATAAAGCAAAATTACAACAACATTTTTAAATGTGTTTTCGATTAGTAATTTGATGAATCAAAATGACTAATAGTTGATATATTTAAAGACTAATTAACCAACGAAAGACACAGAAGATGACTAAATTGACTAACAATAAAGTTACATTCAAGTATGTATTTGTAACTTTGATACATTCTACTATTATAATGACACCGTCTCACACATTCAAAAATAAATAAATAATTAAAATTAGGGTCAAGATATTTCCAAGCTTTTATTTTTGTCCCCCTTAACTTTTTTATTTCTTTTTGAGATCATACTTTAAACCTCTCTTGGGTCTACGAAAAGAGCTCTTGTAGGTGGGATTTTGGTTAATTCATGAAAAGTATTGATTGAAAGTCCTTCATTTTTCAGTGCCTTTATGCACCACAAATCTTCAGGGCATGAGAGCAACTTCCAATGTGGAATATGATGATTGAGTTCATCTCTTCCTCCAACTTCAGTCACAATAATCTTACACTTCTCATCTTTTCTCTCTTTAGCCATATTGTGCACAAATTGACATAGAGCTTTCACTAGCTTCCCTGAAAATGGCCCTTCATGATACACACCATACATAAAATAAAATCCAAAAGGGTTAAAGAAATCAGGTAAAGTAGGCAATTTTAAACATGGGAAAATTTTATCAATCAAGCACCAACTTTTTGTGTATAACAAACAACAAAAAGGTGCTTTTCCTATCTTTAACTTGAATATCTCACCACTATTCCATACACTAAGCATAGCCCAACTATTTGGCACTTGTCCATTAGGCCCAATATTAATATCATCTTTAAAATATGCCATCCATGTCCCCAAACTTAATTTATTCCTTAATATATTTCCTATATCATTAGGAAAAAACTCTGTGGACCCCATGAATCTTCTATAGAGTGATTCAGCTTGTTCAATTTTTAACCTAGATATTTCAATGTTGTTTGAGATTTTTAATGAGTGATGGTTCACAGGGTTAACAAGAATAGATGGTGTCCTAAACTTTGTGTAGTTAAACTTGTTCATGAAGAGATTGACTGAGGCATGATTATCTTTCTCTGTTGCCATGTATGCATAGTCCACATCATTGGAAATGAACCATTCTTCTAATGTTCTTACTAGGCTTGAACCAATCCCTTTTCTTCTATGATGTGGAGATACCCTTAAGCCTAAGACATACCCTACTTTTGCCAAATCCTTTGGTGGATGTCCTTGAACAGTTACAACTTTTATAGAACCTTGAATGACACCAACCAATTCATTGTCCAGCTCTGCTACCTAACATCCAATTAAGAAGTTAGTGGTGGACATAATCATCAAATAACTAGAAAACATGGTTTTAAATTGTGGTCCGCATATGCAGTTGTGGCTGCACTGACGATTATAAATTGCGGATGCGATTATGTTGTGAACTTTTCTATTACATTAAAATTCAGTTGATGCAGTCGAAATTATGGTTCGGTGATTTCAAAATCTTCATTATATATTGCGGCCACATTTGCGGTTATAAAACGTGGCCGCAATATAAAGGGTTTTGAGATTTATGCAATTTCGACGACATTAGCTACATTTTGATGCAATATAGGTTCACATCATAACCGCAACCACAATTTAAAATTATACTAGAAAGAACAAGGAGTATAAAATGGGATTGATCTATAAAAGGAAAAGAGAAAGAAAAAAAAAAGGGAAATCATAAATGAAGTTAGTATAGTTAGTGATGTGTTATAGTAATAGTATATACCAGCATAATGTACATGGGACTGTTTCGAATCCTACAAATGGGGTCACCCATAGTGTCTGTGAAGAGAAACACACTTTCTGATGGTCCTACCTCACATTTTTTCTCTAAATTTTCAACTTGAGCTCTATCAGCTGATTGACCCTCATAGCTTCTGATTCTAAACTTGTTGAATTCCATATCTAAGTGGAAGGAACTTGAAAGATGTTTGATGTGTGCTTGAATGAAATAAAAAGGTAAAAAAAGGAAGCAAAGTAGCTTAGAAGTACACAAGATGCAAATAGCAAAGAAGTGCAACTAACAAGTGTAGGAGTTGAAATATAAATACTACAAGAATGGTTTGGCATAGACTACATTATGATAATGATTTATATGGAGGGGGATAGGAAATAAAAAAACAAAAAATGTAAAAGGAAATGTCAAAAAAATAATGTAAAAGGAGGTGGGAAGAGAGAGAAGGAAAAAGATTGGAAATTGAGAGAATGTTCTTTATGAGAATCATCAATAACCTAGGCTTCAATAATAATAGTAGACAAAAGTTTGATTAATAATAGAATGTGTTTTTTGTCTCTAGCTTTTTTGTGCCTAGTGGCCACTGGCCACTCATTAGGTTGAGGTAATTAATGTTGTTGCTACCATTTTTTATTTTCTTTTTCACTCCTTAATGATTCATGGTCACTTAATTATGTCTTATGTGACACTTCAAATTATGTGAAACTATCATTTTCCATGTCCTAATTAGTCCAATATATAGATTTGCAAATTTACCTTCACTTATTTTTTTAGTGGATGTAAGTTAATAAGTTATAGAATTTTCAAAAAAATTAGTTAAAATTTATTAATTTAGACACCAAAAAAATTAGTGGGGCTATAAGTTTTTTCAAGAATAAATTAAAAATCCAATCAAACACAAGACGTAAAAAGAGAGAATACAAAAGTTCATTCGACAATAACAAAACAAACAACCAAAAAGAAAAAAACACAAAGCTCAAATAGTGGAAAAGTCGAGAGAAACTGAAGGGCTAGACCACCATGCAATTAAATCAAGACAAAAATATGGTTTCCTAACCATTAGCCACCATGAAGCGAGAACTATAATCTTATCTACAACTTGAAAGAGAGTTAATTGTTTGTTACCAAAAGTCCTTAAATTTCTCTCTTTTCAAAGAATTCAAATACAAGCCAACCAAAATACTCGAAAACATCAATGAATTTCCTTGTTAAGCAAAAGAGCATGTATACACACATTTTTCGACAAAACACAAGAGATCCCCAACCAATTAAGAACAGAAGATCAAACATTTCCAGAAAAATCGCACTCAAAGAAAAGAGGTTAATTGTTTTCTTTCCTGTACCTTGTTAAGAATAAAAAAGAATAAGATATATGAGTTCTCCTCCGAAAATCCAGCTCATTCTTCTTCTTTCATGCAACTCTTCTTTGGTAATGTTGTTAATACGTCTATAAAAAATTGTTCAAAAATATGATATTTTAAGCATAATTAAACAAATTTGGATTTGAGAAGGGAATAAAATTGAGTGCGTAATTTTTTTATAGGGACTAAAAACACTATTAAAATTAAGTAAGTATTAAGTTTAAAATGTCTCAATTTTATAGGAATCAAACACATATTTAACACTATAAAATTTATTTACATAAAAACTGTAACATTCATTTTTTATATGAAAACGTATAATTTTTCACATAGAAAATGTATTTGAATATTTATCTCAAGAGAGAGTATAATTTAACTATATTTTTGGTGTTAATCCATTTCAGGGAAAATAAGCTCTAGTAATTCAGAGTTTGACCGACATATAAGTAAAGTCCGATTAATAATTGTTTCATCCATCAAACTCATATTCAATTGAACATTTCCTTATTTCGTGAAGTTTATTTATTTTATTTTTTTCGTCAAATAGTCTAATGACTAAAAATTCACTTTTATAAGGTGAATAAGTGAGGTGTCTGGAGTATGAAAGTCAACCTATGGATATATTATGCAATGCCTATATCAACTGAGTTAACCTCACGAGAATTATTTTTTTAACATTTCTCGATTTATGCATGGGCTCTGTCCTTTAGCTATTATTTTGATCTAAGTCCATCATTTAGCTATATGTTAGAAAATAAATTGAAACGGAGATGTTATTTATTTTATTGTTATCAAAATATGTTATATAAAGTACCCAAAATAATTAGATGAGATGACGTGGATCTCTTCTATCTTAACCAAATTTTTAACTTTTAAGGATTAGTTTTTCCAATTGAGTGCAAGGAAGATATCCGGTTTACGTTGAAAAATTAAAAAGAATACGTTAAATAAAGTAAAATGGGATATTCGGTAGTGCTTATTGACTTCTCTCTAAGAGGATGCCTCGCCATGATTTTGTTCCCTCGGATCTATTATGGCGGAAAGATGGTTCGTTGAAGGTGTCGGTGTTTGTTTTGCGGCTTTTTTGAAATAGATTAATAACTAAGGGGAATTTATTTCGAAGAGGTATTCTTCCTCAAGAGTCCCAATTGTGTGTTGGAGGTTGCGGCGTGGTGGAAAGAACGCATCATTTATTTTTGGGTTTCAGCTTTTTTGGTTCTATTTGGCATCTCGTTCGTCATTGGCTTGGTGTCCATTCAGCGGATCCATCACGGATTGTGGATCATTTTTTATAGTTTGGCAACTTATTAGGTTATACTAAATCAAATCGTTTGTTCACGTTACTGATTTGGTTTGCAACTTCTTGGATGATCTGGAAGGAAAGAGAAGACATGATTTTCCATCGTAAGGAAAACGATCCTATTCAGCTTTTAAAGAAGATTAAACTTCTTTTCTTTTGGTGGTTTATTGCTAATTTTGTAGTTTTCCCGTATCAGTTTACACTTAGTGCCAAAACCTTTTTTTTTGTTTGGGCATTGGTAATTAATTTATGATTTGTTGAACTCTTGTTGTATTATTTGGCTCTCTTCTTTGACACATCTTATGCTGAGAAGTTAGTCTGTTCGTAGTAACGTTTCATTTTGATCTCTTTAAAAATAAAATAAAAAAGTAAAGTACAAGAGCGCCCACTGCAAATTTGCAATCCTAAACTTAATCCGTACAAGTCCATAGATTGTTAAATAAATATCTTCCAGAAATAAGAATCTAATCATTAATCAACCATATTATTAACAAGACCTACTGATGGATTAATTAACTAATGAATTATGAGAAGATATTAGACGAACAAAGCCTTTTTAAACATTTTTTTATACCATACATTAAGGTGTACGTGTACGCCGTACAAAGAGGTGTGCTATCTAAAGGAGCATATAATAATCAACTGAAAGGATCAATTAATTACTTAACTATAGATTGATTGATTAATGGAATGGAGGGGGTTGTTAGTTTATATTAGGCTTTATAGTTAGCCTTTTGGGATTGGAGAATGTCCTAATCGGATGGATAATACAACACTAAAGGCTTTTTTCCCACTTTGTAATATATTTTATTTGAGAAATGTTTTTGTTTATGCTGTGTGGCCATGGGTTGGCCCCTTTGTCTTTAGATATTAGATTCGAAAGTGAAAGTTAAATTAAACTTTCCACTAAACCCGTGCCTTGGTTTATGCTAATTATGATTTTCAATTTAAAAGTCACAAAGGTGAACAAAAATAAAAGTTACTTCAAGGAAACTTAGCTTGTATAGCCAAATATATATGTAAGAAGAAAATATGACAAAATGCAAATTTAAAGGGACAAGTTAGTCCCTATGATGTTTGATCCGTTTTGTAAAGAGAGAGTGATTGTTCTTAAATGTCTCTATTTTTTTATTATTTCTTTTGTTGTGAATAGGGTATTCTATGTCTGAAAGCGTGTAGATTATCTTAAATCAGATAGAATTTCTATGAGTGTTAAATCTGATTTTTCTTAAGAGATTTAACAATATTGTATTTTCGAGACTATATTTGAACTCAAAACTTCTAATTAAGTTGAAAGAAATTACTTATCATCTAATTCAAGTATTTTTTAGTGTCTCTAATTTTGTTTATCCTCCCACTTTGGGCAGCCTTTTCCTTTTCATTGAAACCTAAATATTTCATCTCCATCCACTGCAACAACAAAATGTAATGGGTTAGATTCAATATACTTGATAACAATGGTGGCGAACAATCCATCTATGTCATTATCTAAATCCAATCACATTCATTAAAATCACAAAATTCATTGGTTGGAAAAAAAATCAAATGTAAAGATAATTATATTTCATTCAAAAAAATCTTCTTTGTAAGAGAATTGGAATTTTATTTAATTTCATTATTTGTTATACTCCAAGTGATTTCTACTCATCTTTTTTATACAATTAGGTAATGAATGATATCGTTAACAAACCTATATATCAAGTAGGTTTAGCATAGAGTTTTTTAGTTTAATTTATTTTTGACTTAGAGGGATCGAGTTGGGGGCACGTACCGATCGAAACAAGGACCAAATAAATAATTGAACCATTCTATACTTGTTGAACTCTTACAATTAACCTGGTCATTGGACCCATAATTTTGTATCGGGGTTCTGTGAACTTATTGTCATCACCATTCACAACAAATTTATAACAACTCATTGGGTATGACTCAGATTGACGGTACAACTTGAATTTGTGGGTGAGAGGATGGAATTTCAATTCTCAAAAAACACTATTTTTTAAAGAGAAATCAAGTGGTTTAATAAATTTTAACTAAGTTATAAATTGTTAATTAGTCTCATAGCTAATGTTGTTTTTAGAAATCATGGTTGTACTTAACTCAACCACACAAAACCAACTTGTGAAGTGATAATTATTCCCACTTATAAATAAATTGTTAGACCATCTCAAATCCGATGTGGGGCTCCATAACTGTTAGCCTACTTTTTTGAATGTTTGTTTTCGACATGAAGTTTGTTGAGTAAGAGGGAAGTTTCTTCAAATATGCTGAATGCAATTGAATTTGCCAAGAATCTTAGCAAGATTTCGACCAATCTTTAAGTTCGACAGGAAAGGATTCAAATCCTCTCTGAAGAGGCAAGATCAAAGGTCTAAAACATGTGGAAGCAGAAGCCAAGTCTGTCGAATGCATATAGTTTAGAACTATTGGTCTGATAGTTATTTTTCTTATGTATATATAGTAGTTTTTGATAGGAAAAAGGGGTCACAAATCATTAGGCAAAAGTTCTTCAAACTCTAACTACCCAACGTAGTGAGAAACGAGTAACAAAATGTATGTAACAATGATTTGCTAAACAATTCACTTAAATGCAATGTTGTTTATTCTCTTTTAAACATCTTTACTTTTATCTTTAAAGTTTAAGTTTATTTTTAAATCATAAGCAACTTGTTGATTCCGGTCGAACCAAACAGTTTTCTTCATCTTTTTACATTAAAGTTCACAAACATGATGAACCTTCAAACACTTTTCTAGAAAAACATTGCACAACATGTCCTAGGATTTCTAGTTTGATCCTGCAAGCAACCTTTTAAAACTAGCAATCTTGTTTGCCAAAAACACAAGTAAACAAATTGGCATGTCCGGTGGGATCTTGTTTGTGCAAAATTTTGGAAGACAATTCCATTGCTTCAAAAAAAATTCTATGAATGTTGATACTAGTTCTTGCATAAAATTACTTATGGAAAGTTTTCCAAACGTTTTGATAGACTTTTTCTAGAAAAGTTCATTTGTGTATGCGTTTAAGGAGTGGTAAAACCCTTCAAGAAAAGGCTCGTCCTAATACAACATTAAATACCAGTAGTGCTTCTGCATCCAATATACAATGTAATGTTCAATCTACGCAAGAACAATCAACTCAGGCTCCTGTTTCGACAGTGAGCGTCAATGTGTCAACTGCTATGGGAGTAACTACTCCCTTGCCAATTTTGACGGTTATGGGGGTAACCACCCCTGCATCCGTTTTGACAACTGTTGCATTGACACAATCAGAGTTTGTGGCTTATGTGTCACAACCAATAATCTTCCCTATGACCCCTAGAGGTACCAATCCTCTAATTTGAAGTTATGTGGATAATAGATTCCTTTCTATGCCACAATTCACATTACCAATGGTCACTAGGGAACAAATTAAAGTACATTACTTGAATAAATTCTTACAACACTCGCTCCAAGGGTGAATCCATGGGAGGATGTCCCTTTTTTTTCCCCTTAGGGTTGTTTCTTTCCTTTTCTTTTCATTTTTGCTTGCTTTTGAAATAATATGTTATGGAGTGGGTGGTAGAGAATAATTCTTTGGGATCCCAATTGAGTTGAAATATCTAAGTCTCTTCTTTATTTACTCTTAATTATATATAGAAAAATATCAATTTTGGCATATATTACAATCAGTTTTTTTTTTTTTTTTTTAAAAATAATATAAAATAAGCTTTTTCTATAGTGTATAATATTGTTCCTATTATAGTGGGTATTTTATGTTTTAATGATATTTAACTTTTTTAAGCAATAATTTAAATAATATTATAAATGATAAAATAGTAAATAAAATAGTTTAAATGAAGCATAAAATAGGAAAGGGAAAAGTCAGCCCAAATTTATATATTCTCTTTATATATAGTATAACATAGATGTGTTTGCTCAAATAAAAAACATAGATATATAAAGGAAATAGGGGAATTTCGGATGATTTTTTCATTATTCCTATTATTCCCTTATCAACACAACTTTATTTCAATTTTAAATTTAAGGGGAATGCTAGATATTGTGAAAAGCGACTTTGTGAACAGTTCGCGAATTTGTTGGCAAATTAATGTCCATTAGATTTCATTTTTTTACTGTGTCATAAAAAATAAGAACTTGATCCCCGTGTTTTCTGGCAAAAAAATACTTTAATTGACTGGACTGCAATTCACAACTCTTTCGCTGTAAAATCCTTCGGGATATAAAACATTGCTCTAAATTTAAATTCAAATCTACATCATAGTTATTGGGAATTTGAAAATTGTACTACCTATTTTAGTTGAACTTTTTTGTTATAATTTTTTTCACATTCAAATTTAAAAAGATTTAAATTGAACGTTAAAGGTAAAATTTAAATGATTATACATAATAATGATATCAAAAAATGTATTAAATTAAAGTATAATGTAAAATATATATACAACAAAATACAATAGAAGAAGAGCGGACGCGAGGGCACGAGAGTGCTAGTTTGTACGCTGGTATATATAAGTTTCAAAACTACCCTTGTAAGAAAACTTTCTTTAAATTGTTAAGAATTTAAATTGTTAAAAATTTAAATTAATATTCATATTTTTTTATAAATTGTAATAATTATTTTAATTTTTGTAGGGTTAATTTTTTAGATTGTATAAATTACATAATTACCCTTGGGACAAAATCATACATATTTTTAAAAATTAATTATCAATAAATTTATTTTTTTATGTAATATTAAATCATCTTTAATTGTATTTTATTACAATTACATTTTCTACTTTAAATTATATTTTATAGGGGTAAATCAGTAGATTATTTTCTTATTCTATCTTGCAGTATTCTAACTCAACTCATATTTAGGATAAAGATTATAACTGGTGAGACATGATGAGATAAATTTTTATGATTAACTTATCATATTTTGATGTTTCATTAGATAATGGACTAAGAAAGAATATGATATAATTATCCTATTGTGTTTGGGAGGAGGGCTTTGAAAGGGAGTATTTATTTTCCTGTTATAACTTAAGCAAGCTAAAAGAAATGTTTCTAAACATATATGAAGTGTCATTGAATTATTATATGATCATATATCATGGGCTTTTTATTTAATGTCAAATTTATATTAAAATATCCAAAACACTCTCCTCCAAAATCTCCTCCTAAACGGAACATAAATGAGTGACTAGGAATCAAAATATGTACATAAAAGGACAAAATTGCAAATTTAAAAGATTAAATGAAGAATAAAATTACAAGAATAATTAAAGAATGTCAAAACTTGATATCTCATCTATATATGGATATAAATATTATTGTGTGTGAAAAGATAAGTGGTCAGGAATCAAATTATGGCTCTTATGTATTGTTTAGAACTAGGCTTAATTGCACTTTTAGTCTTCGCATTTTGATCAGTTCACGAAAATGGTTTTGCCTCTTTCAAATCGAACAAAACTGTCCCCAAACTATCATGTGTTTTTTTTGCAGTTTTAGTGCTAACCCCCATTTCCCCCTCAAAAAACACTGATCTGTCAGATTTTCAGATGAGGTGTCCAAAAAGACGCTTATGTGGCAAATCATACATGGAAAAACAATTATTTTATTATTCAAAACTACATATAAATCAATTAAATAATAGAAAACAATTAAAAATATAAATGTTTAGAATTTAAAATGCATTTCAGATTGTTTTTAATTGCATAGTCTCCCTCACTCCTTCAACTATCATCTCTTTCTCCTTTCTTCTCACATAGGTGCTTCCACCATCACCATCATCATTTCATTTCTCTTCAACATCATCATCCTATTTTTCAACAACATCATCTTCATGTATGTCTTCAACATCATCATATATATTCCATTAAACAAAAAAGGAAAACTTCACTACCGAATCTATCCAAGAACATCAATCTGGGTCAAACACCTTTTATTCCTACAAAGATATATCTCACTTCTTATCATCATCATCATCATCAAAGAAAAACAAATTTTGAGATTAAAAAATATATAGATAAAGAAAATCCAGATCTGAAATAAAACCTCCATTTTCTCTAATCCTTCATTCACCGAAAATCATAATTTCTTCGTCGACCAGAATAAAATTCATGTGCCCTCTTTTCTGTTCTCTTGTGACCCATGAACATTTAACCCAGAAAAATCAAACACAGCTTCAATATACCACTCTTGGAAAGGCGAAAACAAAAATGAAGGTGAGAACAAAAATGGCGCAAATGGTAAGAAACTGAAGAAGCAAATTAGGAGGTAGAAGATGGAATTGAGCGAAAATGGAGGAATGACTGATTTGGAGTTGAGTTCTGAATGGATTGGAAACCAATTTGGGAATTAGGGTTCATAGATTTCTTGCAAGGTACACTTTATTTTGACTAAAAAACTTTTCACTATTTTCTCTCATATTGACTTGAGAACCATACTTCTTGTAGGTACCACCCCCAACATTCAAATTTCACATAACGTTGCTCTAGTTCTATCAACTTTCTCGATCATTGATGTGTAACGGATTAGGATATGGCAAGTGTACCAGTCGTTTTCATCAAGTAATAAAGTGATAAGTAGAGTATCGTGAAGGGATTGTCGTTTCGTCCAAACAATTCGCGTTACTTATTTTTGTAGGTTGACCGTAGAAAAGTTATGTTGCAATTTTTATCTGTTTGCAACAGAGCAAGTTTACCTGTTTTGGTTGCAGAAAAGTAATCAGCGGTTACGATTCTTCGAATCCCCTCCATATATTCGTTGTTGGATAATAAGTAAAAGTATGTCGCATTTATTTATCTTAGGTAGACTATACAAGTAATGAGGTCGTTGGGAGTTTCTAATTAGGTAAGACACCACTTGACCCAATGGGCATCATCCACTGAATACCTACTTAGGTCTTTCCATCTGATGGCTAACTGCACCTGCTAATCGTACGATGATCCATATGTGCGGGGTCTTGCTAATTCAACAGTAATTGAAACATAAACTTTATGTTGGCTTTTCAGTGTTTCCCAAGGCAATGTAGGTCAAGGTTCCCTTAGGTCTTCCCATCTATGAATCTTAGGACACTCATAGCACACTCTCTCTACGCTTACTTAGTAGTTCTACAAATGGCAATTGTAATCTACGTTTATCTTACTAAGAGTTTCAAGAGAATGGTTCTACTGGGTTGTACCTTAAATCAGACAGCTAGGTGTTTGTTTCCCTAATTACTAACCAGTTAATTCCTAGGTTCGGTAAGGCACCACCCGACTCAATGGGAATCATCCACTGAGTACCTATTCTAGGGTCAACAATTATTCCAGTATCTTTGGATAATTAATAATTACTTACTTCCTAGACAGATAGTTATCAGTACAGGGATATAAATATCAAGATATAAGCATCCAGTTAGTGATAGCAATATTAGACCCTCTCACAACCTAAGTACTTAATCTAGGGTTGCACCTCTCACATAAATAAAACTACATCCTAATAAAACTTAATAGCGAACAAATAAATAAATAAATAAAATAAACGACATATTAAACTAAGTAAATATCCAACAAAAATATACAGAGGTTCATCCTAGAGCTCTAACCTAAAAAGATTTAGTTACACATGATAACTAAAAACAAATTACTAAAGATAAAAACATACCCTAGAAAATCAAGGAGAAGATAGACACTCTCCCAAAGCTCCAAAGTTGCTTTCCTCTTGAACTACCAAAGTTCTAAACGAGAAATTCCGAATGAGGAAGGCTGGTATTTATAGTGAGAGTTTCTACCTGAGTTTGTGCTAAAAGTGCGGGCTTTACCCAAAACGAAAGCAGGAAAACACAGTTGCGCCCTGACTTTTTGCATGCACGGGGCGCATGATAGATGCACGGGGCACATGAGAGTGCACCCCAATGCATGTCCTAGGCACATGGGAAATTCCCTAGGCGCATGGTTTGGAAAAGCATGCCCTAGGCGTTTTTCCCATGCCCTAGGCGCATTTTGTCTTCCTTTCGGGCCCAATCTCCGATTTTCTATCGTTTTTAGGTCTTTGTGTTCAAATAACTTGCCTCGGTACTTTGGGAACAAAATTCCTCCCGTTTGTAAGTCTTCTGAGGCCTTTTGCATCTTGATTCTTATTTCTTGAATCTTTAAATTTCTTCAGTTGTTCTTGATTTGCATGATTTCTTCATGAATTACTTCAAAACCCCCCTAAAATTGCTATGTTTCGGGGAAACTTGAATTACAGACTCAAATATAGAAAACATTACAAAAGTCCCGAAATCATAGGCAATCGTTCTAATACTCCACCTTTTTGCTGCTAAATTCTATTGAAAATAACTGAAAAACATGCTAAGAATAACGTAAGATGATCTGTCATCAATCATCTAGATCATGTATAAAATAAATTTGGTTGGACTAGAGAATTAGTTAATACTAAACAACGATGAATACTTTGTACCTGTAATAGATGCACATGCATGTTTTTCCAAAAATTAATCATATTTATATATTAGAGTAAAGACCTAATTTGTTCCCTCACAATATTCTCATGGCCCAATTTATTCTCACATAAAAAATAATATTCAAACTAATCCTTAACATTTTCATTCTAGAGACAAATTATTCATTATTTTATAATGATTTGATAAGTGCCAAATTTATGTATTTTTACACATATTGACTTGTTTTACAAGTAATCTAAGGAAAATTCCCCAAATTTATGTAAATATTGGTAAACTCGCTTTTGAGAGTCATTATAACTACTTTTACCTAATTATATATATTTTTGTAGGTTTTATTGCTCAAAGAGCATGAAAAACCACATGCTGAGAAATTGGATTAGCGCTACTTTTTTCCTAAACGAATCTGACAATTTTGCTATGAGGATATTTTCACTGAGCGAATCTAAATCGGTAAGTTTAGCTGAAAAATAATAGAGCAAATTCGCTAAGGAAAATTTTGGCTGCTTAAGAGACACTTTACACAACTAGAAAATGGTTTAGGTTGAAGAAATCAAATTTTCTAAGCGAGCCTAAATTTTACTAAGAGAATTTTCACTTTCCAAAATCTATAAATAAGGGCTCATACTTTACTTTTTGGGAATCTTGACATTTTTTTCAAGTTCTATCAGAGAGAGTGATCTAGATGTAGAGAAGACGAAGGCATTGTCTTCAACGTCGACTCTATTCATTTCTTGCTATGTATTGTAAGGTTATTTATAACTAATTTTCTCTATTATTTGAATTAGGTGTAGTTTTTATGACTCTGATGTAGATATTTGATCTGGTTGATTGTTTATAAGTCATATTTTGTTATATTGATGTTTTTGTTCCTGAACTTAATGTTTTTGTGACGTGTAATCAGAAATAGACATTTTGACTTAGGAAGTGCTAGACATGGACTTCTTTGTAAGAAACGTGGATAGAGGCATCTGTAGATGATTGTTGTGAGATATCAAGCTATGCTTATAATCACATATACTATCGAAACGTAATTTCATTCCACCAGTTATCTTAGCCAGACATCGGAAGTAAGATTATAGAATGGATCTTCCATTATCTGTGAAACATCGAGATTTACAGAGAATGAGAGGTGAATGTATACCAAAAATATGATGAGTATATAATTGATCAAGGATGTACATGTATTCATTAAAATCACTATAGGCCAACACATATGCACCAATTTCCATTAAACTTTTGAACAAGGACAACTTAAGTGAGTCAAGTGATTTACTTGAACTCAAATAAAATATGCCACTAGAAGGTCTTTAACAACTTGTTAGAAAGCATCTGCCTTCCTAGGAGAATGCTTCCTACGATGCTATAGGACACTGCCTACTGAAGGGTGAGTTTTCAACTGATGGTAGATGAAGTTTAAGTTGATACTAGGTATACCCGTTGTAGTCCAGGCGAAGAGGTAAGTGATGAATCCTCTTCACATATTATGCTTTAGTGTTTTAATGAGTCCTTTTGTATTTTATTTTAGTACTGTGGAAGTTTCTAGTTGAGTTACAGATAGTTCGGAAATTGTCAGTCTTGTGTTGAAAATAATCGTTGTAAATTATTATATGCTCCAACGAATAACGAATTATTCAGAAGCGTTTGAGTTCGATTCTTGAATGAAACAATTTTTAGTCAAGTTTTACTTACTTTTTTATCGGAGATTTACAAATTTTATGCTAAAAAAATGCTTAATCTTTAGTGTAAATAAAAATAGTTTTCCAAATAAAAAGAAAAATAATGTGTTATATAAGATAGCTCATAGTCATCCCCAATCCTTATTTGGCTTATTCATCCTTTATTTCATTTTCTTCCCCCTTCCAATGTCCTTTTCACCCTTTTTTGTCTTTATATATTGCTTTTCATACATTTAATTTCACTTTAACCATCTTTCTTGCTTCCAACTACCTTCCTTTTTTTCTTTACAAACAAACCAATCATCAGCACCCCCATTACTAATGGAAAAGACACGTGGCGCCAAAATGTTTTCCATTCGATCAATGGTGAAGTACACACGTGTACTTAAAGTGGGCCCCACCATCGAAAATATATGAAAAAAATTGTAGTGGGAGGTTCCCTTGTTCTCTCATGATTGTATCCTCCACAACAAGTGCACCAAGTGTGATATATTTGTGTCTTTCTTTGCATGCATTATGTTGTCCTCCTCTACATAGGTTTGGATGGATACTTTTGGAGTTTTCATTTACAAAATACCCTTGGGTACTAGTTAGGTTTCTACTTTTCTTCCCTTCCTCTTTCAGTGGGTAAAGTGGCACCCAACTGATTCCAAGAAGTGTTGTTTTTATTCTTTAATTTTTACTTTATTTTTTGAATTAATGAATATACAATCATCGGCATATATTAACTTTACATTTAGTCTTCTATCTTTCTATGTCACAACATTAATTTTAAAAGACTTACCAAGTAGTAAATTTTTAGGATGCCCTAAGCTACCATTTTTTATGGTACCTACAAGGAAAGAGAAACTATTGTAAAAGAGACTAAAAGTTAGGGTAAGACTATTATATTTATAACAATTTAATCAATAACTCATGATAATATATGGACTTGTTCTCTATATCCTTCTAAAACATGATGACCTTTCTCTAAATATCTAATGCAATTAACTCATCGTAATCGTTACCTACTTTAACTATTCTATTATACCGGATCTATCTTGGATTATTGCACTGTCACTTTAAAACCAAGAGGTGTTGTTTTGTTTTATAATTTTGAGATTTTTCTATTTTCACATAATGTATTTTGAGTTTAATGAACATACATTGTTGTACACTGTCAATTTATACAGATCCAATGAGAAACCTCTATCTTTCCAAATCTTTTCTCCAAATTCAAACATTATACTGATTCTAATCCGATTAATAATCCACTCTATACTTATGTCTCTTTCCGTAATCAACCAAACAATAAAGAGTGCTTGTTAGGTGTAGGTGTATTACTAATTAATAGTTATATGCTCATATACTCATAAATTGTGTTTATCCGCTTATCTAAGACCTTGGTGCAGCGAATTGGAGTATTGGACAATGCATGTACATGCACATGGACACCAGAGTGATTCATTGTGTCAACATTTTATTTTATACTGTTTTATGATAAATCATGAACTTTAGAATGATAAATCATGAACCTAGAATGATCTTATTTTAATTATTTTTACATTATTTTGGTGAATTTTTATCTAATAAATTTTTTATTTAAAAAATTGTAGGGGTAGCCCATTGGTCTACCATAAAACGAAGAGGGATGAGATCTAGTTTGGCTTGGTGGGGGAGTGGGAGTGAGATCTTGGTATTTGAATAAATTATATATAAGATGTGGAAACTCAAACTTAGGAGAAGATTATTGAGTTCAAATGTGGATAGTTGTTCCACATAGGGTTAATGGTGTTTTACCCTCCTGTAATTTATTTTTTTTGATTTACCACCCTGTAAAAAAATTTGTTTTGGAATACCCCCTAATAGGTCATTCAAAAACCAACTTTTTTTTACAGGGGTTAATAAATAAAAAAAAAATCAGGAGGAAAAACCAGAAATGACCTATATTACAGGAGGGTAAATCACCATTAACTCTTCCACATATTGACTATGAATGAGTAAACTATTAGATATAAAAGAGAGGAGTAGAGATCCTCTCTATTGTTTATAATAATAAATGGAGATTGACATAAGTAAAGTACGCAATGAATGTGAGAATTCAAAAATCCTTAAAACAATACATAAGTAAGGAAAACGTTGCAACTTGCAAGTATTAAAATAGTTCACACAATAACATATGTAAGCATTCATCATGTATCGATATACTCGACATTTACTAAATTTAGCAATTAGGAACATAATGAAATATACTAGGCTATTGAAACTTGATGATGTATATAGGATTATAATTAAGATCATTTTGAAACATAGTAGCATATATCATTAACAAACCCTAAGATAATATTTCAGAACATATATATCAGCACATAATGATATGTTACATGTGAGAATAATTAGAAATACTTCAGTAAGTAACATGCATGGTAGAATAACTATAGACATGTAACAAGAATTTGCAAGTAAAAAGTTAAGACATGTTAACACACAAGGTATATTCACATTATGTGAAATTATGATGAAAGATTAAATTAGTAGATAGGGCAACTCCTTTCAAAGCATTGCACGATAAGTACACTTTATCATCAGTACATATGTGACAATGGATGTCATGTTATATATAAAGCCAAAATCCAATGAGTAAGCTAAGAAACAAGAAGATGTAATGTAACAAGTCATAGTGGGCATGCAACCAGTTAAATTAGTACGGAGGTTTGTCACCCTAACTTGTTTATCATGGTTTTGATGCAATAATATCTTGTAGTACCAAACAGACCAAAGTATTTTGGATGTGGGGACGATATAATGTGTTTGCTTTCCAGAATGGGCAACTCTTGGTTCGGTTTTCTGTAACCAGATACATATATACATACAAAAAGTAACCTTTAATTTGTTTCTTGGTTAATTATTTGAGCCAATTTTTTAAATATTTTTGGAAAGAAGTATATCTGAAGGAAATGAATAATCTTTCTTAGATCATTTATATGGAAACACTCCACCTAATTATTTTTAGAAAAGTGATGTCAACACTCACTCTATACTCTTTTTCAACATTCATTCTAGTAGTACTGTTTTGGAGTTAGGTGTTTTTAGGACTCATCTTTGTTTTTACCCTGTAAGATTAATGTTTATCCTTTTATTTAGATTTCTTTATAAAGAACAAATTCTATTTATCAAGCATATGTTTGGTTTAATGTCAGAGACACCAAACTCGTGTTTAAGCATGGGTTCATAGAAGCGAAAATCAAGCTTCTCCTTGGATGCCGAAAGTTTGTGGTGATTTTGGATAAGTGTGAAAAATGCGTTGTGAGAAAGCCAAACTCTAAGCCTTTGTTTGCGAGTTTGGAGGGGAAATGATAGGAGGGGTTTGAAGAGAAAAAAAGGAAGGAGCAACTGGAAGAAATGTGATTAAAAAGGGTGATAATGAATAAGGAAAATGTTTAGTGTCCAACCCAATAAATTTATACACCCCAATATGTGCACCTTGAGTGAGAAAGAGATAAAAGAGAGTGGATTGAACCATGAGTAATGATATCTGGACAACCATTTGATGATAACTTTTGTAACAACCTTCTTTTTCTCTCTTCTTATTGGTAAAAAACAATAGAGAGAGAAAAAGAAAAAGAGAGTAAGAACATAATGTGAGTATGAGAGAAAAAGTTGTCACAAAAATATGGTTGTACAACTATAATTTTTTTGTGAATCATAAATGTGATAAGTTTATGATGCCATAAGAGAGATAGAGAGAAAATAAAATGTTGAATGACTATAAAAAAAAATTAAGGCGTCCAAATACCAATATTGTAATTTTTTTTTATTTTTTTGGCTAGGTTGATGCTCACATACGTATTGTATCGAGATGCGCTAAATTATCAAGCTTAACAAATATCATTATTGTTGTACATATCATTATTCTAAACATTTTGTTTACACGGATCCACTTAGGTACCAGTCTAACCAAATCACAAAAGTACCACTCTATCTTCAATTTAGTACTTTTTTTTTAAGGAAATTTAGTACTTAAAGCATATAAAAATAATAAGCGGTTCTTAAAAGTATATAAACTTCGTCAAACTACTTTTATGAATATCCATCAAATCAAGCCCTACAACTTTGTAGGTAGTTTTATTTTATTTTATTAACCCTAGCTCCTAGATATACCATTATCAAATCCTAGAAATTTAAATTTCGGTCGCGAGGTAAGTAAAGTATAGTCAAGAGTTATTTCATCCATAAATCAAACTTGAATTCTCTCGAATGATTATTTCTTTGATGGAGCTCATTAATTACTTGAACTCAATCTCATGACTTTGTAACTATGATTCGATTGACAAGTTCTTATACTTTTTAACTACTTATTATATTCATGTATTTTAAGCATTAAATTGAAGAGAATGATATTTTAGAAAATAAATTGATGATTTATTCATCGGACAAAATCATTATCATAGGGCTAAGGTAGATTTTCTCCCTCATATTCATATTTTGTAGATTTATTCATTTGTCTTTACTTTAAACTTTAATAATAATTGACCAGCAACATATTAAATATGAATTTTAAAAGTTTGAGGTGTAGATGATAGACTCGTTACTTATTATCCATTTTTTATTTATTTCATGGAGCTATTATCCAATCTTGAAGTGAAACAATGAGACAATGAGTTAAGAGAAAAATAATATTGTGTTTTCACCTAATAATTTAATTAATCTTTTTTTAAGGATTAATTTAAATGTTTTGTAGTGTACTTGTTTCCATTTAGTGAAATTTTGGAGTGTACATGTACTAGGTGGCTGCAGATGGATTAGATTACTTGATGACGACAACTACCTAAATTACCTAAATTTTCATTTGTCGAAAACTTGTGATAGCTGAATTGATATTTGATAGCGAAGTTTTGAGGAAACAATGCACTTTATTTACATTTTGGATACTATATAGTAAAAGAGAAAGTATTTCAGATGCTTTATAACATGTACATGATGTACTACATGGTTTTGTAACCATTTAATTGTTGTAGCATGCCTTGACTTTATTGACAGAAACGACCTATTTGCCTTTATGTAACAGATGTTGTCTTTAACATGAGAGTGGCAACTCTTTCATTGAGAAAACAAGTCACTATACAATTTGTTGTTTTTACTCATTGTAAAATGTTTTGCCCCTTGTTGTCAATAGTCAAACCACATGTACCAAATTTCACTCGTGAATTTCTCAAACTTATGCACTTCTTGAACGATATTTTTGACAAGAGCAGTGCTATTCATCGCGATTAGTAACCTATCGAATCTACCAAGAAAAGATTGTAACCGTTAGATACGGCTTATACATAATACATGGGTGGTCGGTAGGGATGGGAATAGACCAGACCGACCTATAAGGGTCTACGACAGACTAGGCCAGACTTTTTTTCTTATATAGAGAAGACTTAGGCTTTTTTAGAAGCCTATTTAGCTTAAAAGGTCAAGCCGCAAGCCATTGAAAAAACCTCTTAGGCCTATTAGACCGGCCTATTTAAGTAAATATGAATAATATTATTTATTATTATATTATATTTTGTACTTAAAATTAAAATTAAAATTTGTTAACTTTTCAGTAATTTAAGCTTATTAGTATACATTAATTTTTTGCATATCTAAATGTATTATTAAAAACTAGAATTGAAATATGATACAACATATAGTCAAATTTCCAAAAAACTCATGTTGATTATCAAAAGAGATTTAATCTAATTGATATATTAGTTCGCTAGTCTATTTAAACTTAGATCACATTGCTTATTTAAAGATGTTCATATAAAATAGGCTTTTAAACAGGCTAGCAGGCCGTATCAGGCTTTCAGAAGGTCAAACTCGAGCCTAAAAAGTAAGCTTATGACAGGCCACAGGTCAGGCTTAGGCCTTAAAAAAAATTGGCAGGCTAGGCTGAGGCCTTGCAAAGCCTAGCTCGGCCTACCCCATTCTCATCCCTAGTAGCCGGCAAAAAAAAGAGTTGGAGAAGGGTGTTATAGTTTGTACCGTTGTAATGTTTTCATGATTATGTTTTTCGGGATAAGCAACATTTCCCTTTTGACAAACTAGTGTAATTTACGATGGGAAATTAGAGTGAATCACAGAAACTACATGTTGAAATTCTTAAAAGAGACTTGTTAATGAGTGCTTTTAGGCACTCTTCAAAGATTTTTAATTAAAAAAATGTTTATTGAAAAAATCAAATAGTTCGAATTCCATGTATTAAATTCATCACTTTCTATTAAAACTTACTATTCAAGGTTGTGACAGTCGTTAGCATTTCTCTTTTTAAATATCACGATAAGAGAGCTCTAAGCTATCAATGATGCATGTTTAATTTATTGCTTTTCTTCTTTGTCAACCCTCCAATTTTCAGAGATCCCAGTAATCTGGAGCTCAATCGCGAGACAAATATAGTTTGAACTTTGAACCAAGATTTGTTCCGTACAAAAGTGAAACTCGGTTCTCCCGAATAATTCGTTCTTTGGTGAAATTTATTAACGAGTTGAGCATAATTGTTGGGTTTAAAACATGTTTAATGTTTTTTTTAAGGAAAAACATGTTTAATGTTGTTTGGACTTTAGATCATACTTATCAAACTATTTTTTTTTCCTTCTGAACTACTATTCTTACAGAATTAGATTTTCACTCGTGCTGGTATTCAACATGCGAGAATATTATGGTACTATTTATTCTTACATAATTAGATTTAAATTCACTTTATTAAAATTCAGTTGAACATCTCTTCATTACCAAAATAAAATAAAATAAAATAAATATCAATTGAATATTTTCCTAAAACATTTGAATACATTTTATATCACTAAATCCAATAAATATTCATGGTAAAATGATTCAGATAATCCTATATTGGTGAGTTTTAATACAAGAGATTTAAATATGGAAAAGATAGAAATACCTATAGTTTGTTTAAATATATCTTGGTTTCGAACTCAAACAACAATCCGTTGTAGTCTAGTTGGTCAGGATATTCGGCTCTCACCCGAAAGACCCGGGTTCAAGTCCCGGCAACGGAACTTTTTATGATTTTTTTTTGTCAATTAATCATAGTTCAACTTAATCACGCTTCTTTACTAATACTTGCATAAAAGTAAATGGTATACAACACTATCATAAAAATTGCACTTTTTTCTCGAATGGGTATTAGAAATGTGATAAAGAAAATTTCAATGGAATGTTATTCCGTAAAACTCCAAAGTATTAAACATCGTTGATGTATAAAGAGAGCAAACAAAAGGTAGAATTTGCGTCCAAAATATAAGATAAATACTATATTTAAATACATCATGAAGCTCTCCCATAAAAACAAGCTTCATGTTTTACATCGGATTTTTATTTTAATGAAGAAGTATTTTTATAAGCTCAAAGATCATGTTTTACATCTGATAAACTCGGAATTTGCCCAACAACATCAGACTAGTTTATGGCGGGGATGTCCCGTTTGAGTGCTCCCCACTTGCAAAACTGTGGTTTCCATTTGCCAACCGGTTCGCGCTACTATTGTTGTTAGTGTGATTTGAATATGTAGAAACAGAATTTCCTCGTGAATACCGGTTCTGGTTCTGTGCGCCTGAGCTGCTTCTTGTTACCTTCAAACGAGCTTTCCTACCCTGAGATGGAGCATTATCAGTGTCACAAAAATGTTGAGTTTAATGAGTATAAACGGACCTACACCAACGTCCAACAATTTATCACCACGTAGATTTTAGTTTATGAGAAATATTATAACAAAATGGATGTCTGTGTAAAACTTTTTTACGTCAGTAGTTTTCATTAAATTCAAAGTATTAAGTACACATTATTAAGAAAATTATAAGCAAATACAATTCTAAAAGATAAGAGAATAACCTTCCCCATGCATTTCTCCAAATGAGGAGCAAACTTCCCTGCCGCGATAGTTCGGCCGCAATTCATGCACTCAAATATTTCAGTTGCTACGGCAGGATGATTTTGTCCGAATATGTCAACCACATACTTGCCATTTGTTTCATTACTATTACTAGGATCAGCCACTCTAACCCTGGCTTGTGCTGATAACTTCAATTCTTCATCTTCTTCATCCAAATTAGCGTCAAGCCCCAGCTTGGCTACTCTGTGACACTCTGATGCCACATCAACTATAATGGAATCAAGGAGATCCGAGAAAAAGTGAGATGAAAGCTGCAAAAAATCGCAATCAAAGAAATAACTATACAAAATAAGTATTTGACTACCCTTAAACTTCCAATTCACAGACACATAAGTAATTACTTTAGGCACGTGCGTGCATGTGAGACAATTCGCAATAGAGAGAAATGCTAATATAATAGAATGGTAGACTACTTAGACTAGCTTCTAATGTCATTTGTTCATTTATGTCTGTTAACAAAAGAAGGGAGAAGAATGGCATACAAAATTTCCTAGGTCCTTATCCTGAAACAAAAATATGCTTACAGACTCGGCGGTTTTCTGTTTAAGATAGACTTTTTATTCTACTTCATGCATCACTCAAACATCTTTCGGTTCATTCAAATTTCTCTAGACTATAGAGTAACGGTGAAAGTAGAAACTCCATCTAATTGAGGATCATTACAGCCTGTACAGGTGCAAAGTATTGAATTGCATCAAAAGTCAGCACAAGGATAAGCTCACAAACAGCATAAAAAAATTGATTATGTTGGTGGTGCAAAGCTTAAACAATTTGATAATTATCATAATATCTTCACTATTGTTATATCCTTCCTAAACAGAGAATTAGTCAATATAATTTATAGAATTGTGGTGGAGGAGGTCGTGGAGGAGATTAAGGTGTTGACGTGGAGGTGGATTTCGAGTAGGACGAATTTACCAGTTTGCCTCTTTTATGAGTGGTGTTGGGATCCTATTTGGTGTCTTAGTAGGGAGGATAGGAGGCAGGTGTGGCAGCTTCGGGGAAGCGCTTGCTCGGTTTTGGTGGTTGGATGTTGCTGTGGTGCTGTTTCGGGCTGCTGCTGCTACTGTCTGGTTTGGCAGGTTCTGTGGCCGCTGTTCAGCTGGGTGTGTTGCTGCAGCTGGCTGTTGGCTGTGCAGCGGCTGCTGTGTTGATGGGCAACAGTGTTTGTCGTCTTTGAGGCGGTGATATGCCTGATCTTTTTCTTG